>Ga0310697_10000332_pt1 | contig 67186 bp, 59 predicted proteins | sample 172DNAGHGlowgp2_FD_203883 | JGI IMG/M metagenome (GOLD analysis project Ga0310697, IMG submission 203883) | Sheep rumen microbial communities from Palmerston North, Manawatu-Wanganui, New Zealand - 1728 DNA GHGlow gp2 (v2) (version 2) | ecosystem: Host-associated > Mammals > Digestive system >...
GTATTAGTATATGGTTCACTTACTTTTCTTGATAATGGAATTCTATTATTAATGATGTTATTAAACGCTTGTGATATTGCACCTGCATCGAAAAGGTTATTACCGCTTTTACTAGTATATGACTTAAAAGACTGTATAGAACCTATACTATCCCATATAAAACAAAGCGGGAATGGACATTCTCCATTTTCTTGCTTATCGAGGAAGTCATTAATGGAATATGCAATATCTTCAAGAACAGCTTCTTTTCTTTCCTTTGACGTTTCCTTCCCTGCTGAATAGTCCATTTTTCCATGTTTCTTAGCTAAGCCTTTATTATCAAGGAAAACGAAGAATCCTTTATAGTTTCTAATTCCATTCTTTACTTCTCCAGTTTCATCATCAACAATATCTCCATAGACTGGTTCGGCTTGAACACCACAATCAATTGCATATTTCCAGTCAAAATTACCTTCTGTTTCATAAATAATTGGAAGAATTCCTTCCCTTTGGCAAGCTGCAATGAGACAGTTCTTAATTGTTGACTTTCCAGTGTTTGACCAACCTGTTGCAATTGTTAAATATCCCTTTGGAATTCCTGGTAATTTAAGTGCGTCTTCAAATGCTTTTGGTAAAACAATAAATTCAGTTTCTTTTTCTGCACTTGACATTTTAAGTTCACTCATTTTTATTGGTTCTTTTGTTTCTTCAACATCAAACCCCCAACTTTTTTTCAGTTCATCAATGTTTGGTTTTGTAAAAACCTTCTTTTTTATCGCTTGTTTCATAACTATTTTTATTTTTCTCTTATTAATTTCTTCCAACATTTTCTACATATCGCATGATACAAGTCATCGCCTCCTACAAGTATTTGACTGCCTTCGGTTATAATTTTACCATCTTTACTAAACCTAGCGTTTATAGAAGCTTTTTCGCCACAATCACACGATGATTTAACCTCATGTATCTCATCAGCAATTTCAAATAATCTTTTTGAAGCCGGAAATAATTTTGATTTGAAATCAGTTCTTAAACCATAACAAATAACATTTATATCAAGAAAATCAACAATATCAGTCAATTGGTCAACTTGTTCTTCGGTTAGGAATTGGCATTCATCAATAAAAATCCATTTAAGATGTTTATCAAGATTTTCCTCTTCACGTTCCTTAACATATTCATTGATAACATCAAATATATTGATATTTGGTTCAATTGAAATGCATTCCCTTTCAAGCCCTGCTCTTGATTTAATAACGTTTTTTCCATCCCTTGTATCTGCTGATGGTTTAAAAACCAATATTGGTATGTTCTTTTCATCGAAATCATGAGCCGCTGCTAACAGCCTTAACGACTTCGATGAACTCATAACACCGTGATAATAATAAATCTTCGACATTTATTAATTTTTTACTTAAAATGGTAAATCATCACCATCCATTATTACACCACCAAAGTTTTCTTCAGTTGGTTCTTGTTTTGGAAAATCTGAAAAGTCTTTCTTATGTTCAGTTAGATTTTCTTTTAATTCTTCCTCTTCAGCTTTTTTATCTTCCTCTGCTTTCTCAGCACTATCAACATACTTGTTTTTATTCTTATCAAAAACAGGAATTCCACCCTTTATGACAATTTCCATATACTCATATGGTTTAACAGTATAAACCTCATTCCATTGTTTTGGGTCATTAATCCAAGCCATTCCTTGTTCATAAGAATCTGTTAATGGTGTTTTTTCCTCATCGTCAACAACCTTTGTAACAGTCTTTCCATTTTGGTCTCTTGTTAACGTAATGATTAAGTCCTTTCCATCGTTTACATCAAAGATATTGCTTTCCTTGCCCTTTCTTTCTGCTGCCTTTTTCCTTTCAAAGTAGATATTAAGAATTTTATCATAAACTCCATCTTTCTTTGCTGAATCATTGAAAAGCCAAAACTTTGGACCATCTTCCTCATGTTCGCGTTCAATACAACGTACAATCCACGCTGCCTTTGCTCGATTCATGAATTCAATATCACCATACTTTTTCTTTTCAACCTCATTTGTTATTTCATTTCTTAATTTCTTTGCTTCAGCGGAAACTTCACAGAATGGACATTTATCACCCATTTTGTTGTGTATTGGGCATACAAAAGTACGCCAACCTCCGGGACTTAATTCCTTGTTGACTTTAACTGTGTGAATAGAAACTTTTTTGAATGGACTACCACCTTCTGGGGAAAACGGTAATAATCTAATTGTAAGTGTTTTTGATTTCTCTCCAGGTCTTAATCTTGCCTGAAGATAATTCTTTTCATTGAATTCTGTTTTCTTTTTAGTTGTTGTAGTTGCTGCATGCTCTCTTGCATACTGTTCTGCTACTGCATCTGCATCGATGTTTGCGGTTAAAATTTTTTCTGCCATATTATTAAATTATTAAAAATGCATCATAAGATGCTTAAATTCACTATTACAAATATACAAAAATTTTTTAAAAAACAAAAATATTTTCTTATATAAATATCAGGAAAAACAAAAAAGAGTAACCACCTTGATTACTCTTTTTATATCTTTTTTATAGGCCAAATATCTTTTTCAAATTTTGGTCCAAATCGTCTGGAACGCTAAATGTATCAGCAATTTCTCTCTCACTGAAATCATCAACATCATCGTTTGTTATAACATATTCCTGTGTTGTTGGTTCTTGATTATCAGCATATGCTGAATAATTACTATCCTTTTCCTTATCTGCCCAATAATCAGTTGGTTTAATCTTAAATGGGTAAGAATCTAATGAACGAAGGTTTAATTTCTCAGTTTGAGTTGGGTTTCTTTTTTCAAATTCAGCTTTCAAATCTGCGATTTCCTGATTGTTTTTATCAAACATTCCTTCCAAAGATTCAATTGCCCCAATAAGCTTTTCAATTCTTGAATCGACCTTTCCCAAATCTCTTCCAACTGAATTAACCTTATCATTTACTTTTTCTTGAGCATCTGTAAGGTCATCAACATCAATTACCTCTTCGTCCTCTTCAGGCTCTCCTTCATCTAAACCTCCCATGTCATCAGGGCCTACCGGCATTCCTCCCATAGGGTCGGCGCCTCCTGCCATTGGGTCAGCATTTGGGCCAGGCATTCCACTATCAAGTGCTCCACCTGCCATTGGGTCTCCTCCAGGGGCTCCACCTTGTGCGTCAGGTGCGGGTGGCATTCCTCCGCCCATAGGGTCTCCACCAGGAGGCATTCCACCCATTGGGTCTTGTCCCGGTGCTCCACCCATACCTTGTTGGTTTTGTTGCTGATTTGGGTCTTCTTCTCCTTCTTCCTCAATTGGGAAGCCATAAGATTCTCCCAAAGCCCTGACAAAACGCAAGTGAGCTTCGAAAAGGTTATTTTCTTTTAAGTATTTATAGTTTGCCATTGTTCTATATTAGTCTACTAAAAGCTGTTTATTATCTTCAGTTAGAATTGTCTTTGAACTCTCAGTTCTTTCGATTAAACCCTTATCCTTCTTAATTCTCTTAACCTCTTTTTCAGGAGCATTATTAACAATTGCTTCTGCCATTGAAATCTTATCCATAACTTCTGTTTTAATTTCGTTATTTATAGCGTTCTTTTTCTGTGGTTTAACGCTTTGTGAATGTTTAATTATAAATGCCATAATAATTCTATTTTATTTATATATAAATATTATTTACATTAAAAAAGAGCATTTATCTTCTATTTTTGATAGATTATTTATAGTTAAATTACCGTTTGTAATTAAAATAAGTTTATCTTTGTATAAACTCCAATTAATTTCAACTTCATTATACGGTTTTTCTTCAGTAAAATTATAATTTTCCTCAATTATTCTGTTTAAAGCATTAATTGAGAATAAGCATCCATTTTTAACGTGCAATATCGTTGAATTTGGTATTTTTTTGATAAAATTATCCTTATTATACGTCTTGAATGTTGTTAAATATTCTTTTTCATTAGAATCGATTGAATAAACAAAAACTCTTTCCAAATTGATGTGAAATTTTTGTTTAAGCGTTTCTAAAAACGAAAGAATTCTATTTTTTACTACAAACGTTCCAATTATTACTCCTTTTTTTTCAGACATTTTAATTAAATAATTGACATGAAATATGGAATTACATATTTCTTATTTCCAATTTCTGTTTTTATACTTTTCACACAATCTGAAGCATTGGTACAAATTATATTATTTTTGTTTGAATATAATTTTTTAAAAATTTTCTTTATATCTACTTTTATGTATTCCAAAATTGATATTGAAATTCCCAAAATTGCATCATTGTACAAAATATAAAACATATTGTTACTTATATAAATATATTTTCTTTCTCCGGAAAATAATATATTATATAATTTTTTTATTTTACTATATTTTAAATTTAATATATTAATATAATAATATTTTATATTACTAGATATATTATTTATTATATAATTATAAAAATAGTTTATATCATTCTCAAAGTCAACCCTTTTTTCAGTTTTTTTAAATGTCCAAAATAAGTTATCATTGACTTTTTTATCCAAAATTGAGAAATTTTCAATATATTTCTTGGCCAAATCTATGCCAACTATTAAAACAGGTTTCGTTGGGTCTGCCAATGAAATATCATCAACAACACCAACGAAATCCTTAACATCTTTTATCTTTCTATCCGTAACAATATAGCCTAATTTTTGCATATTACAATAAATTTTTAAACAAATATACAAAAATATTTTTAAAAAAAGAAATTTAACTCCTTAAACATTTACCATTGTAACAAGTTGATGGCTTTTGATTGGTTGATTTTCCATTTCCATTATATTTTATTATCCAGAAAGTACCCGGACCACTGTTACCATAGACATAAGGTTTATTTTGTTTAAAATCACTATACCAACCATTTCCGTCTCCGCAATACATGCAAACGTGTCCAACATAATTGAAATCACTTCCTTTAGTCATACCCATAACATCACCAACTTCAGGTTTGTAGTTTTTAAATTCATTTGAATCTGTCTTACCTGTTAATTCAAATCTCCATCCTCCTTCATTAACCATGTTAAGAGCCTTTCTATAGCCATTTCCTGAAGGACATTCTATACCGCCAGCAAGCACTGCTTGTTGAACAGCAAAAGCACATATATGCTTAGATTCACTTAAACCATGTTGTATCAAGAAATTAGCAGCCTTTCCTGCGTCCCAATTTCCAATTTTCATGTTTTCTTGTAAAACTCCACCAACTCCATTAATGTTATCTTCCATTCCAAGTTCTTTCATAATGCTACTACAATCTTCAATCTTATATTTTTCAAACAACGCTTCATAATTATCCAATTGATTGTTTGTATCACCTTTTAACTGTTGACTTGGAGAACCATATGCCTTTACCAATGCATAACAGAAATCTTCATGTATTCCATCATTATTATTTTCTCCCTTCGGTATAACAACTTTTCCAATCATTTGACTTGGATTATTTTCAGATGTCACTTTGATATTCTTATAAGTGCTACCTTCTTTAACATGAACCAAAAAAGCAACAGGTAATACGTGTTGTGATGAACCATCTCCTGGTAATATCCAATTAATTGTATCAACTTTATCAGAATATGCTGATAAAATCATATCCAATACAGAGCCAAATTTGCTACTGTTATTGCCATTTGTTAGCCATATTGTATCACCATCACTCTTTTCTGTTTTTATACCAATGTTAACTTTATTTGATGAAGAGGATGAAGTTTTATTTAAAGAATTTAAAAATGCAGTAGCCAAATCAGAAACTTTACCTTTTGCATTTCTTGCAACAGGTGCAGTTGATGAAGTATTACTGTTATATGCATTAAAATAAGCTTTTGCTTTCTCTATTCTCAAGTCATTTTCAGCTAAACCTTGCATGCATTTTTTACACCTTTCATACACAGCAGCAAATATCTTTGCAGCCTCTACTGCGCTACTTGCATTATTAAGTAAATCTTTTAAATTCTTACCTGGAAATTGCTTCCAATATTCATAATTTAGCTTTTTATTATAGTTTGGTATTTTTGCATATGATTTAATTATGCTATTATGCAGAAATTCTAATTGTTTGTCTGCGCTTGGTAAATCTGATGATGTAATTGAACGCGAGCATGATGGGTCTGTAGCTGTACCATATGGGTTTCCATTAACCAAATCACATAGATTTGTAGCGTTCCACATACACAATCCGCCTGATTTATATCCATTACTATCAACAATTAAGTTATTGGCTTTAAAAAGAGATTCTTCCCACATATTACCGACTATTCCGGCTGCTGCTGATGTAGAATAGCCAAATGAAATTAACTTGCTCATTAAAGATTTGGCACTATCCTTTTCTGAACCACTTAATTTAACATTACCATCATCAATTACCAACGGATATACCTTATATGGACAGTTATTAGCAACTCCTGCTGTTAATTCTTTAACTGATACACTATCAGAATTTCCATTTTCTTCACCATTTCCTGTTTGATTATTTCTTTCTCTTATAGAATCCTCACGTGCAATTCTCGTGCAAACATTTGACATTCTAACGCCAACAAATTTTGTAACCATATTACCAGGTTCTATATGGTGAGACACCTTTTCTATCAAATAAGTGCCTCTAAACATTGGAACATTGTTTAACACAAAGTACATAAGAGGCTGTACCCATGCACAACCCATCATTGTTACCGTACATGTGTATGAGTTATTTGAATAAATTGAAAATAAATCTTGGCCATAAGTATAAATTTTAGACCTATCGCCGGTTTGTTCTCCGGTGTTGTTTTGACAAGCAATAGCAAATTGAGCCTTAATTGATTGCTCAGTTACAATTGGGCTATCCATCGACACATCAACATCTTTAAAATAACTTTGATACATTTTTCCATAAGAAACCCCAAAAGCTGGAATATTATATCTTGTTGATGAATTTGCGTTTCTTGATGTCAACGCCTCTGGCCATTTGTTCGTTGTACTTGGCGGTTGATTTATCATAAAGCCATCATTTTCATATTCACTGTTTTCGATGTCAAGATAATTTGATGACTCATATGGATACATAACAATGAAATTTGGATGGTCTTTTATATATCTTATTTCATTGAATGATATTGTATCAAACATTTTTTCAAGATTTTTCTTATCTCCCAAATCTATAAAGTTTTGCACACATAAGAAATTAAGTTTATTTTGTTGATATAATCCTGATAAAAATGATAATAATGAGAATTGTTCATTTCTGTAGCAACTAACAACTCTATCGCAAAAATCTCCTATGTTAATTTTAATGAATTCGGCTTTGTTGTAATAAGCGTCTATGAAATAAAAATACTTATCTTCTCTATTATCATCAAAAAATGCTTCTATTGTCAAAGATTTATTAAATTCTTCTTCACTTATACCAGCAATCCATTTATCATAAATCATCTTGCAATATCTATATATACCAATTTTTATATCATCATTGGAATCGTCTGGTTCTTTTGCTTGTGATATTTGTGTGCTTACTCCATCACTGTCAACTTTAATATTTTGTATTACTGATAAGAATCCATTAAAGAATTGAATTAATTCACCAGTATCTGCTTTAGGAACAATATCATTTGTTTCATTAAAGTATTTACTATTTTTAGAAAAAATACACCCAGCTAAAGCGAAATTACAAGCGTGTATTGCACTTGGTCCTCCGTCTCTAATTCCGAGTCTTAAGCCTATTGTTCCATCTTCTGAACTTCCTTTTGAATCTTCATCAATTGTTATGTAGTTTCTGAAGAAATTGTCATCCAATTCGCCTTTTAAGAAATCCATTATTGAATTGTATGACTCGTCAAATTTCTTAATATCTTCATTTTTCCCTCCAAAAACGCCATTGTCTTCAATTTCAGGAATTTTTAAAAAGAATTCTTCATATGTTCTTTCCTTATTTCCATCTTTGTGAATCAAATGAAGTTCAAGCCCCTCTCTCATTTCGTTAAATGAACGCAATAATGAGTCATTTTTGATGCCATTGTTAATCCAATTACTGAATATGCCCATTAAACGTTCTATAACACTTCTATTAAGCGTTTTAAGAGCGTCTACTTGGTCTTTATAATGGTATGTGGTAATCTTACCATCTGACAATGCTTTCTTGCCCTCAGAGGTAGTTTCTGCCCATAATAGAGCACCCGCAAATAATACAGCAGGTAACGGTATTACTTGCATTGTTCTTTGCTTATTGCAAATAAATTGCAAAATAATCTTATGATAATTTATAGCATAACCAAGAGAAGCCAAAAACAATAATGCTTTTGCTTTAACATCTTTTTGCCAATAATATAATAATTCTCCAAATATAGAAACATCTCTATTTGGTTCTAAATCAGTATCAACACCAGGAAATTCTGTAAATGTGAAATCTCTATAGTTAAATTCCTCTAAGTATTTAGTATATCCATCTGACCCCTTTCGCTTAACATCATTTCCATCTTTATCTTTCCAACCCTTGACCCATATTTGTCCACTTCCACCGTTTCCTGGATACTCTTTATTAAAATAATTCATATTATACCCATGTTCAAACGATTCGTTTGAAAAAGCGTTTTTAGAAGTTGGAAGCATACAAGAGCCATTAGAAGGAGTTATTGCTGATGCATTTTCTATTATATATGCTATAATATTTTGTGCATTACTATCATTAAGGCAATTATCTTTATAAAAAGTTGATGAATACTTACACTCTTTTAAGAATTTTTCTTGATAATACCCAATATTGTCAATTCCTGTTAATTGTGATTCAGCAATAGTTGAAAATCTATTTATATTTGTATCATATGTAAATGAATTTTCTTTGGCTATAACTCTATTTGATTTTGTATCTCTATATGGTGATGTGTTTATATAATCATTACTATAATGTGATTTTGTAGATTGCTTTGTTTCATTGTTTATTTTACTCCAAGATAAATTTTGATATGGTATAGTAAATCCAGAATTAGCGAAACAAATATTCAAACTACCATCAGCATTTATTATCCCTCTATTTGCTTCTCCGTTAAATTGCCAAGGCCAAGAGTCACCGGTCTTCCTTATTCTTCCTTCAGAACCCATCATCATTTCAAGAATATCATCTCCATTAAGCCCTGAAATTTTTTCACTAAAATCTTTATTTACTTTGTTATTACTAAGGAAATTATAAGCCTCAGCCTCTCCTAAAGCAGTGGCTTGAGAACCCCAATCTTGGAAATTAGTGGTAGACAATATTTGTACGGCCCTTAAACCAACAAGTCCTAAAACGTTAGGTAAATCATTAGAGTCTAATATACCGTCTAAATATGGCTTACTATCAGCAATCATATCAAGTGGTGTTAATGGATATTTGGTAACAGATGTATTTGAAGTTGTAGAACCACCACCATTACCTGCCCCTTCTGAGTCTTCGTATTTCTGTATATCTTTAGCAATTTCCTTTACACCATTTATAATTCCATGAACAAGGTCTTTTTCTCTAAAATCTCCTTCATAATTTCCTACCCAAGATTCTTCTCTTATTGTAGAGTTTTCTCTTTTAACTTCAGTTGTTACTTTTGGGAATGGTGGAACTATAGTAGCTTTATCATTGTCTTTATTCTTTATATCAGAAAAGTCTCTTATATCTCCAACACGTAAAGATTCTATTGTTCTTGCGGGTTTTTGACCACATATGATTTTAGATGTTTCAAAAATCATCCTTGCAAACGTCTCAAAATGAGCCATTACAATTTTTGTAATATTTTCTACTGTAGGATGAAAGCCTAATGCTTTAGAAACAGCAGTATCGTGTAATTTTTCAATTTCTTTTTCTACTTCTTTTGTTCTTTCGCCATTTGCTTCCTTGTAAGATTCTAATATGTTAACAAACCCATTATCATAAAAATAATAAGCATATTTATTGTTTAATAGCCTGCTTACGTTTTCCTTATTACTTTCATTAACTCCTTGTTTGAATAAATTATAAAGTTCTTCGTTGTCGCTTTTAATATCGTCATTTACTTTATCTTCCATAAATACTTTTTTCTTATCAGCGGCAGAAAAAATCCTTTGTTTTGAATCAAACTCATGAAATTTACTTACTTCGGGCAATTTTTCATCCGGGAATTCAGAATTATACTTTTCTAATTCCTCAACAAATGTATCATAATAGTTATCTAATTGGCTTGTTTCTTCAAAACAATCTTCAAAATCATCTCCTGATATTTCATCAGCTATCAAAATAATAGAACTTTTAGGAACTCCATTTTTGCTATTAACAGAATAATACATGAGTTTTAATTCATCTTCTGAATATTTTCTTTTGACAATTCTTGAAATTTCTCTCGCATAATTGCTATAAGCTATTTCTATATTTTGATACCTTTCTGATTTTTTATCAAGTGTTACTTTTTCTTGAGCTGTGGGGTCAGATTGAGAAATTCTATCTGCCATAGACTCGATGTCTTTCATTTTGTTTATGAGCCATCCAATCTTTGGCATCGCTATTTCATTTTCTGAAGTTCCTGTAATTTTAAATTTTCTACTTTCCCAGTATTTTGCTCCAATATAATCAGAATAAGGTGCAGCAACCAATCCATTCATCATAACATCATTTAGAAATGAAAAATGGTATCCTACAAATTTAGCTGTACAACCAAAATTACCTGTTTTTGAGTCAAATCTTCCTCTAAAATCAGCACAAGTTAATTCATATGAAACAGGATTTCCATAAAAACCCTTTACATATAACCTAAACTTTGGATATGGAAACGTGAAAAAACATTGGAAAAAAGTATTTGCAATATCAGTATATTTTTCTCCATTTATTGCCTTATCTGATATTAAACTTGACTCATATAACTCTTTTTGAGCAAATAATGCGACTCCACGAATATCAGTGAATTCTATTGTTACTTCAGGAACCATATAACTGTTATATGCAATATCAATAGAATTAATACCAAACATTTCAGTTGAAGGACCATTTTTCTTTAAATCTCCAAGATATATGTCTGTGTAGTTGGTGGTTAAAGAGTTCATAGTAACTCCACTTTCTCCAATAGGCACTTTAGAGCCTTGCATGAAATTAATTGAACTATCGCCATCCAATTTTGTCATGTAACTTAACACCATAGTTTTACCATTTGAAGATTTACTTGTCTGTACATTTCTACCTCTTGTTTCAACTTCAAGGTTAACAAAAACACAATAATCCTCAAGTGGTGGCGTAAACTCATAAGTATTGAGCCCATTTGCATCATATTCCTCAACAGAATTGATGTAATTAGGCTCTACATATACTATATTATTTTCTATTCTTCCAACTCTTGTTTTTCCCATTTCAACTTTTAAGTTAAACCATATAATTCTTCATAAACATCAATATCATTATTATATTGCGCTATCACTGCTTCCAATGGATAAGGAATTCTAATTCTCGCCCCGTCTGGTATTTTAAACTCCAATGAACCATATTCAGGATTGGCTTGCATTATCAACCAATCATAGTTTGCGTCACCATAATATTGATATGATAACAAATCAAGCCTTGTCTTACCTGCAACATAATATGTATAATAATCAGTTGTTCTTTTAGGTATTTCTATAAATGGGACATGTAATATTGCCCCATTTCTTCTAAATTTATAATAACGGTCGTAAGATGCCATAGTTTTAAACTGTTAAATTCTTAGTTCCAAGTTTAGTTATATTTCCATCCTCATCATAATCAGCCAATTCAGCCCTATCATCATATACCTCAGTATTTGCATAATAGTTAAATGAAAGAGCATTTTGTAACCTTGTAATATGCCCAGCAAGACTGCTACCACCAATAAACTTAAATCTCATATTAATGTCAGCAATCATTGGCATAACTCCAATACCCTCTGTATTTAAATCCCACATCAATGGGTCATAGCTTATTGATAAACTATCTATCAATATCTTGGTATAATAGAAATCACCAATTCTTAATATACATACAGGAGGTCTACCAAATGATAAGTTATTTGCTGTATTGTCAACAGCGAAATTATCACTTTGGCCAATTGTCGGTCCTTGTCTTGTACATTGCTGCAAGAACGTTAATCTTGCATTAAATCCTTCAGGACTTATTGAATGGAATGCAGGGTCAAAATACTTAATTTTATCACTTATTTTATGATGCAAGAATGGTTCTTCCTTTTCCAACATTGAGAAGAACTTTGCCTCATTGTCATATCTTGTAGGCTTATTATTCTTAGTTCCTTCTCTTTCTGTTACATTATTTGCTCCAGTATCATTAAATATGTCAGAAGGCAAATAACTTGCAGGATTAACAACAGCACCTGCTTTGGTGTCATTGTTATGAGTCATTATTTGATTTAAAATGTTTCCACTCTTTCCTCTATCTCCAACAATATATCCATTAGAATCATAATTAAAATACTTATAATGTTCAGAAAAATCAGCAACAGCCCCATACAAACTGTTAAGGTTTACATTTCCTCCCCTAACACTTGCCCCAACGTTAAACGCCAATCTATTAATATTATCACTTAAAGCATTCATTCTAATGCTTTTAACTCTATCCTTTAAAGCCCTTTCAGCAATTAATTCATTTTCGCCCCTATCATCAAAATAAATTCTATCATCAATGTATGTTTGTTCAGTATTACCTGTCTTATAATTAGTTTGATACATATCATCAATACTTGTTTGAGAATCTATTGGCGTGTTTGGGTCAGTAGTCATAAATTGTTCCTTTGTGGAGTTTTGTATAGTATTTGATGCTGCTGTTTTAAACTTGATTGTTACACAAGTACTTCTCCAAAGTTTATTATTTAATGAACTTTCATCGCCATTATTAATGCCACTACCTTCTCCTCCAATTTCTCCTGGAGTAGCCTTTACTGTATTTGCGTCGAACTTATTACTCTTTTTACATAACCAATTTTTTACTGTAAATGCCCTATCTTTTCTAAGTTCGTTGTTAAGTTTATCGTGGCCTTGAACTGAAGCCGTTCCAACACATTCAACGCTTTCAATTTGATACCTATTTATTAAACTTTTAAACAAATTAACTTTTTTAGCATCATAAAGACCTTCTAATACGGTTACTGCGTCACCGCCTTCCAATGCAACATACACATCAGCTAAGCTGAATAAATAATCTGTGTCTTCAATAGAAAAATGTTTGGCTACAATATCCAAACCGGATTTTGAATTTAAGCAATAACTTGCGCTATCTGTATAGCTTTCTTTTTTCAAAAGTTGGTTTTTATAATCATTGTCTACCCTATAATACCATTTTCTTTCCCACCATGTGTTTGTGCTATCACCTTCTTGCACATATAATGATGTTTTTCCATCATTACAATGTAACCCATTGCCATAATTACCTACCTTTATGTCAGCAATAAAGCCATTATTATAAGTGGTTTCATCAACACTTCTTATAATACTTATAGGTTTATCTGGACGCATTTCATAACCACCATATCCATTATCAGTCTTTGCATATTGTATATCATAATCGGTTGTCTTATCTTCCATATAACAACCCTTAGATGCGCTATAATGCCATCTTTTTTCCTTACCGGCTCCTAACCCATTGGTTAAGTATTTCATAGCAAAATCAACATCGTCATCTTTACCACTATAGTTGTTAGGGAAAAAGACATAGAATTTTAATTCCTTAACATCAGGAGAAGGAATTGCTTCATCATATACTGCATTTTCTTCTTCAGATTCAGGAGATGGTTTAGCAGTAAGCATATCGCACCCAGCAAAGAATCTTAATATCTCTTGTTCAGGGTCCTTTGTTTCATCAACAGAATTTGAGCCACTCTTTCCCTTATTTTCCCAATAGTTTATAATTGAAGGGTGGTCAATTAATATTTTAAAACTTAAGTTACCTGTTCTTGTGGTATTTGTGTATGTATATATTCCTTCACCACGTCCAATGAAATTATTTTCATTCCAATTAACACTAACATCTTCATTAAATTTCAAGTCATACGGTGGAAACCACATTATTCTACCACCAAATGGTCCTTTTTGTTCAGATGATAACCCACCGGCTTGGAATGTTTCTCTTGATGCTGCGTCTGTGCTAAATGCTCCCTTCCAAGCAAGGTTTTCAATTGAAAACATACAGTTTTTAATATCGACCTTTTTATTTGGGTTGCCATTATCAATTGGTGTTATATTAACAAGGCCATTATTTTTATTTAACGTGCCAAACCTTTCAAGTCTTTGTCTGCCGTTATCAAAGCCAATGTCAGAATGGTCTGCTGTGAATTCTTTAAAGCCATACTTATTATATAAATCATTTGCGTCCAATCCCAAAGGTCTTATAGCGTCTTTTAATCTGTGATATTGATGATGGAATGTCCATACCCTACAATATGGATTTTCATAGCCTTCAGAATCATCAGGAGAAAGTTTTAATAAGTTTCTGCCATGAGATAAACCATACTTTTTACTTACTGCTGTTTGAGTAGTATCAGTCATATCATCCTCGCTTGAGTCTGTATGAAAACGAGCTATGATTGTTTTGTATTCGCCCTTTTTAAAAGCATCATTTGTCTTTTTAAGAATATCATTTGCAGTTAAACCTGTACTATATGAAGTATATCTTGTAAATTTTGCACCTGAATTGAAACTTCCTGAATAAATTGTTGTGGCAGACCCTTTTTCATTTTCAGTATAAACATATACGCCTCCGTCCATAACGTCAGATGCGTTAGAACTAAGATTATATTTTTCATACGATTTAAAAATATATCTTATTGGCCCTTTAATTCCATATTCATATCTAGGAGTGATTTTCATGGAATTAATATAGTCTTTTGAAAAATCTATTTCTATTGAATCTCTTTTTGTGTTATCGACATAACGTGAACTATTAATTCTATATTTGTTTTCTTTAATAGAATTATCAAAAAAGACTTTTGATTTATCACTTAATGAATTATAAAATCCGGAATAAGCTCCAATATCGTTATAATGGCCATAATTTGAAACATAAACAGGACTATCAGTATCATTTAACGGAGATAATATATCTTCAATTCTTCCAGTCTTTTCATTTACTTTATAAGCGTATGATTTAGTTTTTTTTAAATTTTTTAAATTTTTTGTTGTAATACCATAATATCCACTTAGTTGTTCTGTAATTGAATTAGTTAATTTATTATTGGCAACAACAGCATTTCTAAGTGTTTCCCTATTATAATAAGCACCACTTTCTCCCAAATATGTATCAGTACCTGTTCCATTATTATTTGTTGGTACAAGTGTGTTATTAATTAATGCTTCAATTGCATATTGGCCTTCTATAACGCCAACAGAAGCGGCTTCATCACTTATATGGAATAAGTCAACTTCATTTATATTTTCAACACTAATTGTAGCACCGTAAACGTTTCTCATATAATCGATATAGTTTGCGGTACTGTTTTTATTACCATCAAGATAAAACCAAGGAGTTTTAACAATAGAATTATAGAATGGATTGGCAACTTCTCCAATTGGCGTGCTATACCCATCATACACATATTCCATATTTCCTATGTTTCTATTTATATGGTCAAGCATAAGAGGATAGCTTTTATTAAGCAATCCAATTGGTGCTGTCATAAAAGTATATAAGCTACCGTTGTTGAAGATATTTCTAATATCCCCAAACGCAGCTTCATTTAATACCTTTGCTGTTTTATCAAGTATGCTTGATGCTTCTTTTAAAAAACTCATAGTATTGAAAATATAATCTTTATTTTAAAATTTTAAATATTAATATTAATCGCTGAATTTGTTTTTTGAAGAGTATTCTTTTCTTGTTTTACCAGCATTTGCGTCTTCATTCACCCTTTTGCTTATAATATCTGCAAGCTGTCTCTTAAATTCAGGAGTTTCCAATAACTTAGATATATCAAAGTCAATTGACTTTCCATTTCCTTCAAGTTTAATAGTTCCACTAACATTTAAATTAATATCAGTTTTCTGAGGAACATTGCTAGCTTGTCTATTTTCTCCTTCTTTATTTGGCGAAACCTTTAAGAAACCTGATACGTCAGGTAAAGCTCTTATAGATGGAGAAATTGGTGTCAAGCCAAGAGCTTTCATGCTAACCTGTCTGCCCAATATTGAAGCAACATTCTTATCAATTGAAGTTAAAATCTTAGCAACAGGAGCAGAGCCTTCAACTGAATTAGCTAACATCTTCTCTTCTCTTTCTTTCAGCTTGTCTTCTTCTCCACCGCCAAATAAACCACCAATACCCTTGCCAATAAACTCGCCTGCTTTAGAGCCTAGCCAACCGCCGGCTATTGTACCTAACGGTCCAAATGCAGACCCAAGAACTGCCCCTGCCGTTGCACCAATTGCCATACCGGCAGAACCTCCGTAACTTGCATTTTTCTCTTTAGCTGCCCTATCCTTTGCACGAGCTTTTTCTAAGTCAGACATTCCGCTTTTTTCTATTTCATCAACCTTGGCATCATATTGACTTGATGCTGCTGACATATCACTAATAGCGCCTCCAATAGCCAATGCTGTTCCTATAGGTCCTGCTGCTTTCCCAAGTACTTTACCAACACTTCCAACTTTTCCTAAAAGTTTTCCTGCATTTCCAACCTTACTTACAGCATTTGTTGTTTCGCTGACAACTTTTGTGGCATTACTTGATGCTTTTGCTATAGCATTAGATTTTTTTACATCTTTAAGACTCTTTAATGCTTTTGCTTTTTTACGTTTTGATAGCCTTTTTTGTTTAGCAGACATTGTAGCTTCTTCGGTAGTTGCGACTGCCATTTCTTGTTCAACAGCTGGAGAAGCAAACAAAGACTTAACATCTGTTTTAAAATTTCTTGCTCCTTTTGCCATTTTTGTGTTTGATAGCCAATCAGAGGCATACATACCTCTGATTTTCAAATCAGCAACTTTATTTCTATAATAATGTCCTATTCTGCCATTTGAAATTTTTGCTCCTAAACGCCTTCTACTTCTATCAATATGTAATAAACCTCTTGTTAAACTTCCCATTAATGTTCTCCTTCGAGCAAGAGACATTAATCTGGTTGAAAAGCTTCTTGTTGCTCTTGTAGCATCAGTAGCAGCATCAGCAATATCTTCCAATTCTTCAACCAATGTTCCGTCACCAATACTACCGTTCATAATGGTTTGCCCATTCATCATAACAGTAGGATTCATTAGTGTTATAGGTCTATTAAATCCTCCCATTGGCATCATTCCCATTGGCTGCATTCCACGCATCATTCTGCCTTGCATAAGCATTCCTGCCCCACTGCCAAGCATTCCTCCTATTCCCATGTTTCCACCACTTAATAGGTTTCCTAATGCCATGTTAGTGCCAATGCCATGCATTCCAAACTTTCTACCCAATTTATTACCACCATAAGCCATTAAACCTGTAGTGGCAATGTCTCTAAGTAGGTCGAATAATCCTTTTTGTTCACGAGGATTTAATATCATTTCACCGGCATTGGCTAACACTGGAGTCTTATCACCCATAGTGGAAGAACCTTGGATTACAGTACCAAGAGCTGCATGAGGAATAGGCTCCACTAAACCGCCTTCAGCAAATCCTTCAGTGCCATGAGTAAAAACATCCATTTGACCAATAGGCCACGATAAGTTCTTAAACAAGTCCCAAGGTTGGAAACTATTACCATTAAGCCAACCGGATAATGTACCCATTAAACCATTTTGGATTTGTGAGGTGAATGCATCCCATTCAGCTCCTAAACCAGTAATGTTTTCTTTTGTAGATGTAGTACCCCTTGCACGGCCTAAAGTTCTTTCAAGAATTGTTTTAATGTCAGCAACATCATTCCACAACCCTTCCTCTGTCATTTGAGAGTCTTGTGCAATTTTCAGTTGCTCTTCTGTAAGGTCTTTTAAGAATACCTTTTCTTCTTTACCATCATTTAAAAGGGTTACAAAATGTTCGCCGGTTTCTTCATCAACGTTTGTCCTTGAAAGATTTTTAATAGCGGCCAATTGAGCTTTGTCCCATTCCTTATTGTTTTTAGCCCTGAGTTCTTCCTCAACTTTTTGATTTTGAATTTCAGCCATTGCAGGGTTAGTAATTTGGTCAACTGTCATACCGAGATTACTAGCAAGCTCACGCATCATGCGCATTGTAACTGGGTCAAATGTTACAGCTCCAGTTTTTTCATTATATGAGCCCTTTCCTCTGATAGTTCTGAGAATTCTTTCTTGGAATGCCTCTGGGTCTGCCATCGATTCATACATAGCACCCATTGGATTGCTGAATTCCCTTGCAAAACTACCGCCAAGCATTTGAATATTAGCAGAAGTACTGATAGCCTTATCAATGTCAGCAAACTTCTCTGTGGCAGACATTATTGCGTTCATATCCATTCTCATTGAAGCGGCTCTTAACGACATCTTCTCAATATCATTAACGCCATTTCTGAATGAATATGATGCAGCAAGCTTAATATTGTCAGCCATCATTTTGGTTGCCTTAGCAGGACTAACGCCTAATGCTTTAGCCCTTTCTTGCAATCTTCCTGTGTATGCCGTTGCCCTAGCAATACCTATACCAACTTTATCGTACTCATCGACGAGTCTACCTGCATCTTCACCTGCAATTTTTGATAAAGCAGACATATGAGCAAGCTGTTCTCTTGATAAGGTAACATTTCTGCCAACCGCTTCAGCATATGATTTTTGGAAATCAGCAATTTCCTTGGCAGTTATACCGTATTGTCTTGCAAGCTCTTTTGTGGTTTGCATTAACTGACGGTCATAACGCATAGCCATTTCACGACTCATGGCCATAGAACGACCTGTTTGGAATGCAATATCTTGCATTTCAATCCACTTTCCGCCAATAAAGTTAAAAGCACTTATAGCATCAGATTTCAATTGACTAAAAACTTCCTTATATGCGCTCATCTGCATATATGCATCTATTGCCATTCCTGCTTTCCCACCAAGTTTTGCTCCAAGTCCTCTTAAGAGTGCGGCTGCTGCTGGTCCCATATATTATTCAAAAACTAATTTTATACAGTTATTTTAATTACATATAAATACTAAATATTTCATTTTTTTAAATAAAAATGGGAACTTTTTGAAGTTCCCATCATCTATTTGTTGCATTTTTAAGATTTTGTTGGTCAATATCGGTATATGCATCAATTGCTTCTGTCTTGGCTGTTCCGCCTTTTTGCATATCTTCATATTCTTTTCTTTCTGACTCTGCTGCTTCATTATGCTTCAAGATATAAAACTTTCTATCTCTTGTTGGCATTTTTAACAGTTCATCAAAAGGCATTTTTATATGCTTAAAACAGCCAAACAACTCTTCCTTAAGATACCTTTCATAATCAGGCGATATTCCAGAAAACAGTATCGTTCCATTCAAGAAAGGTTTTAAATGAGCCACCTCCAAGGCTCTCAGGTCTTTCAATTTCAACCTCAAAATCTAACCCCGGTTCATTATCAAGAATATATCTCCTCAGCATAAGAGAATCATTAGCTGGCATATTGTAAATAGCCTTTCTAATATATTCTTTATCATAATTGCCATTAATTGCAACTATCTGCATTTCCATCCTATTGGTAATTGCTCTATTGAACCTATTTTCATTTTTATCTTCTATTTTCTTAGCCCATTCGTTAATCTTTCTTGTTGCTTCAAGAATAACTGTTTTTTCCTTTGAATCAAGTATTGAGTCAGTTTTTAATAAGTTTGTGATTGTTCTATTCGCATCCCTCAAATCAAGAGCATTCATTCCCTCTCCTTCAATTCTTGAAAGGATTCTTAAATCATTTTCTTCTTTTCTCGTCAAATACTTAAACTTAACTTCAACTCCTGATTTTGGTAATGTATATGAAAAATGACCATTTTCATCACCCTTTAACTTAAACTCCTTTGATTTAATTTTGGTTAAATCAACAGTAGTTTCAATCACCTCTCCTGAATCAGGGTCAGTTACAGCAACAGGGAAATCAACGCCATAACTTGTTGCTCTAAGAAACAATACAATTGCATCGACATCACCGCTTACCAAATCTTCAACATTAATATCCTTATTTACTATTTTATTATTAAGCAAATAATCAATTACAAGTCCATCACGATAAAGGTTTGGAGAAGTAATGATATTTTCATCATAAGCAGTTAAATAAGATACAGGTATTCTACCAACTTTATTTTTATAGCATTCTCCGTTACTTGGCAATGAAATGACATCATATTGAGCAGTCGAATCAATATTGTTAAATGTTGTGTTTGTCGGATTTACAATTTCCTCGCCATATTTAATTCCTGTTTCTTGTTCAATATGTGTTTCTGTACCTCTTCTCTTACGTTTCTTAATTCTTTCTTCTTCCTCTTTTTTATGACTTTCCAAAATATCAAAAATTGAATCAGAAGAATCATTTGTATTATTATTGTTTGAAAAGAAATTTGAATTATTCAAGTTTTCAATATCTTCATCTTTTTCAATAATTGGCTTATGTTCAATTACAATTGGTTTTATTTCTTCCTGGGGAATTTCAATATGCTGAATTGTGCCATTCATAATGTTCTTTATCTTTTGTTGAACTTCTTCTTGAGCTATTTCAATTCTCTTAACAGCTTGCTCTGTTCCTCTGACTTTTGTTTCTTCTTTGGAACGTTCATACATTTCATTTGTTGCCTGTAATATTTTAATTTCCTTTTCTTGTTCAGGGGTTAACTTCTTTTTGCCTGCCATAACTATTTTAAATATTTTCGATTAATGTTATTTTTTCTGCCAAAATTGCATATTCATCATCATCGCCTTTATCTAATATCTTGCAATTTTCAAATCTTACATATTTTGTTTCATTGGCTTTATTTAAAAATTCAACATAGAATGTTCTTGTTGGTTCATTTTGCCAAACTTTATCTTCTCCAAGAGCGTTTTTATATTTTGGGTTATTAAGATTTTCATGCTCCTCAATCCAAAAATTATAATCCTCTTCAAATTCTTCATCCATTGAATCACGGTTAAACTTGATGATATTAATTACAACATCTTGAGATAATGCGTTTGAAATCAAATTATCAACAGTTTCATCATTTCCGTTTTCATCAAAAAGCAATGCTTCTGATTTATAATTATTCTCTTTTGCATTTTTTGATGATTTTGATAAAGCACCAAAACTTGCAGTAGTTTTATTTCCTTTCATACTAATGTGGTATAACGCATCCTTAGTGACGCCTGAATATTTTCTATTTTCTCTATCCATAGCATCAAAGAAATCATCATCAGACTTATAGTAATCGTTGCTCATATCAAAATCGCCATCATCAAAACCTTCCAATTTTACATATAACGTAATATTCATAGTATCAATATTTTTTAAAAAATTAAATCTAAATTTCTAACAAGTCCTTCCAACCTCATTTCATCTGGTTCATATTGAATATCATTATTAACCCTATTAAAATCAATCAGTGCTTTACTAACAATTTTCAAAAACTTATCAATTCGATAATCTAATGCGGTTATTAACCTTTGTCTAAACATTTTTATTGCCTTATTACCTGTACATCTATCGCCATATGTTTGTTTTAAAAATTCATTACAAATTTTTCTACCCTTTTCTTTTTTTATTAACTCATCAAACACGTCTACAATGTTTTTTAGCACAAGGTTTTCTCTATACATTCTGAATTCATTAAAATAGTCTGTAATGTTATTTCTGTTTATATAAGTTTTTTGTCGAATTTCTTCATATGTTTGATTCACAAAAGCAGAAACTTCGTCATTATCAATTAAATAAATAGCCTTTCTAAGCATATCAAACACATCATTACCGTATTTTGTTTCATGTTTAGTATTAAATGCAGAAGTATATAAATTGTTAGATTTATTAACAGATTTTAAAGTATTTCCATTATTTTGTGATAAAATTGAAAAATATCTATATGCATGCTCTACTTCATGAGAAAAAACGCGCATAAAAAGATTTTTATTTACCACATTTGGATTATCAGTCTTTTCACTAATTTGTATTGTACAATTGATTAATCTTTTATCATTACTCAAATGCTCAAAATCATTTTCAGGAATAAATTTACTATTATAATCAGCATCTTTAGTATAAGAAAAATATTTAATATTTATGGTTTTTATGAAGCAATCATACTTCAAAACATAATTATTAATTCTTCTTATATATAATCCTGGTCCGACTAAATTAGGCTTTAACGTAGAAATGCAGTCATATAACTCTTCTCCAATTTTATTATAATTGTTAATCATACCTGCTGCTTCATCTAAGTGCAATGTGAAGTATTTTCTTTCAATATCGTATATGTTCATTATTTTAATATGTTTTTATGCCGTTTATTCTTACTATTTAACTTCGTTTGTACCTTATCCTCAATATATAGCCTTTCCTTCAATGCTTTCATAACGCCTGATGGGTTATTCCTTATGTCATATTCCCATATTCTCATAATTGGGATGCCATGCATTAATGCCCATTCATTTTTATGCTCGTCAACACGTTTATTTTTCTTCTGCATTGGAGATAACTTATTTTCATCAACAACCCTTGGGTCAGAGTGATAATATGAGCCATCAATCTCAAGCAATATCATGCCGCCTTCTTTTGGAAAAATTGCAAAATCATAAAATCTTCCAATATCCTTTGCTTCAAACTGCCAAACATATTCTATACCAAGTTTATCCAAAAATTTCTCAGCAAAATCTTGTTCCAATTTCGACGTTCCAAACTTTGGATGCACCCGTTCAAGTTTACCATTTGGCTTTCTTAAACGGGTTTTTGTTTTTGGTTTTTTGCCATCTATTTTTTTACCTCTTTTAATTGGTTGTTTCATTCAACTTTTCGTTTGGCGCTAAAATATGTAATTTTTCAAAATGAAAATTCAAAATAGTTTTTCTTAATTCTGCTGATTCATAAGTAAACCCATCGCTGTCAGCATATTTGAACTCACAATTTGCAAAAACCATTTTATAAAGCAATTCGCCTGAATTGGTAATAATATCTACAATTATATCACCGGCATATCTATCTTTTTGAAGTTTTAAAGCAATTTTTGATAGAATATTGTAAGTTCCATCTTTGCTTTTCTCAGCAAAGTCATTCATGGTAACTGAAAGGTTTCCATTGTCTTGATAATAAAATGAAGAAACCCTCCATTCATCAATGTTAATCTTTTCCTTATTAAATCTAACAATAAAATTAGACCTGCTTATCCATTGAGAATTTGAAATCTTTTCCTGAACATCAGCATATGTTGGCTTTTTATTGTATTCTTTTCTTTCAACAATTTCTTTTAACTCGTTTTCAGGTATAAATCCAACAGGAGTAGGCTTTTCAATATCGTCAAAGAAATTCTTTCTTATATCATATAACTTCTTATATTCACATCTTTTCTTTGCTGCTTGAATAAACTTATTACCATTTAATTTTTCCTCACTTATTGATGGGTCTTTAGTAAAACTATTAATTGGAGTTGCCAATTTCGGGTCAAATAGGCTTATTAATTCTTGTTCAATATTATCCCTTTCCTTGATAATTGTGTTTAAAGAATCACCAGTATTACCATTTTTCTTCATCTGTTCGATTGTATTATCATACATCTTTAAAGTATTATATTTTAAAGATATTTCATATAACATTTCTTTTTTGTCCATAGGTATTATTATTTTTGATTTTCTTGTAATTTTTGTTTTTCTTCTATAGTGTCCACGTTTTTATCTTTTTTATACTTGTCTTCAGTAACAATAACAGGATAAGCCTTCAATTTTTTGAATTTATTTATTATAAATACATTTGTTAACCTTTCAGCCAAATACCCACCAATTCTATATTGATATTCAACGGTATTATTTGGATAACTTTTCTTTAAATATTTATCCTTATTATTTTCTATCCTTTTTGTAATATCAGTTCCAACTATTTCAACATAATCATCCAAAACGCCTTTAATAAACTTTATATATTCCAAAAAGTTTTCACGTTTCATAATGAACATATTGTATGGAGCAAATAATTTGCTATTCATTACAATTTTAAACGCCCTTGTATATTCAGGGTATTTATCAGCCAAAATCCCACCAATTATATATAAGTCCTCAATATTATGGCATGATGCATATTGCGCTTTATTAGTTCTTCTAAAAACAATTGGCTTGGCAATCACGCAATCAACTGATTTAAATAATTCATCAATATCTGGAATATTATCCAAAAAATTAAAATATCTACGATAGTGACAAAATCCAACATAATCTTTTAGTTCAATGTTATCTGCTATATAAAAATAAGATAATAATTCTGAATAAAAATCATCTTTTAAAACATATTTGCTGTTATTAAAGTCTCTCGTGTCAATTATTTTATATACTTCATTATTAACAACTTTCTTAAAATCTTTGTGCGTGCAAATAAATATATCTATATCGTTTTTATTTTTTTCACATAAGTAAGAATATTTTTTCAGCCATTCTTCAACACTACGTTTTTTTGTTTTTGCTAACTTTATCCAACTACCAGCGCCATAATGTACAATGTATTTTTTTTCATCTATTTCTTTAGTTTTAAACCCTACACAGTCATAATAAAATGATGAACCGGTATCATATTCATCTCCCTCTTCTGAAACTCCTACTATTCTTTTTTCATCAAAATATCTTATTCTATTTTTTTTAGCTTCTTTAACATTGATAAAACATATATGCGGAGAAACTCTTGTTTTCTTAGATAAACAATTTTTTTTAGTGTCGCCAACGTATATATAATTTTCATCATAAATTTCTGTTATATCAGTTTTAAGTAACACATCAGAATCAAGCAAAATAAAATTATCATTTATCAAATCAAAACATTTGTCAACACTACTTGCGTGTTTTATTGTCCCAAAATTACTTTCAGCACCAAAACTTGTATTTGCTTTACATTTTTCTAATAAATTATTGAAATTTATTATTTTTTCACTTGTGTTGTCAAAAACAGTTACATTTTCAAACTCATTTACAAACGGTTCTTTATCCGAATTATCAAATACATATATATTCGTGCCAGGAGTATGCTTATTAACGCTTTTTATGCAAGCAGACGTAAGCTTTTGTGTGTTATAATTTACAATTAATATGTTCATGTATATATTTTTTATAAAAAATAAACATTATTGCAAAAAAATAAAGGAATAGATGAAAATCTCTATTCCTTTTTCAATGTATATTGATATACTCCGCATCCACAATCATATATCCTATATATTTCTCTTTCTAACATTATCTCATGCTCTGTTTTATCCTTATCATAGCCTCCCTTAACCAAAACATCTTTTCTAAAAATAATTTTAATAATACAAATATACAAAGAATTAATTAAAAAAATAAAAAAACATATATTTATTAAAAAATAATTAATTATTAAAAAATAATAAAGACATGTCAGATTTACTTTTGAAAATGCCACTTAACTACGAACCGTTAAGGAAAAATAGATGGCTATTTAGATTCCCGGCAGATTTGGGAATACAAGAATGGTGGTTATCTTCAGCTTCTCGTCCTTCAATCACGCAGGAAGAGACACAGATACCATTCTTAAACACATCAACTTGGGTTGTAGGTCGTTATACATGGGATACAATTCAGGTTACACTTCGTGACCCAATTGGTCCATCCGCATCACAAGCTGTTATGGAATGGGTTCGTTTACATTCTGAATCAGTTACCGGAAGACAAGGCTATGCGGCAGGTTATAAGCGTGATGTTGAGCTTGAAATGCTTGACCCAACAGGTGTAGTTGTATCAAAATGGATTCTTAAAAACTGTATGCTTACAACCGTTAACTTTGGAGACCTTGATTACCAAAGCTCTGACCTTGCGACCATACAACTTACTTTGAGATTTGACTATGCAGTATTGGCGTATTAATCTGAAAATCAACAAGTTACAAAAAAATGGCATACTTTTTGTGTGCCATTTTTGTTTTTAAAATATTTTTTGTATATTTGCGTTATGAAAAGGGAAGAAATAATTGAGCAAGCTAAATATGATTAAACTTTTACTTTTAATGTTTTTTTGCCACCTAATTGATGACTTTGTACTACAGGATAAATTCACATATTTAAAACAAAAATCATGGTGGATTAACACATGCAAAAATGAAGGACTTTCAATTGAGAAATATGGGAAGGATTACATTATGGCGTTATTTGAACACTCGCTTGAATGGTCAATTGCAATAATGCTACCGGCAATATTCTTATTAAACATCAATGAATTCCTTTTATTGGGTTGTGTAATAGCTAATACAGTTATTCATTATATTGTAGATAACGCAAAAGCAAACCAATTGAGATTGAATTTAATACAAGACCAAATAATACACTTTTTACAAATAATAATAACGTGTATTATAATAGCCTAAAAAAAGCAATAATATAGAAGTTGACCCAAATAACTACTAAAAATGAACAGCCAAACACGGTTGCTCATTTTCTTTTTTGTTAATAATGAATAAATCCCATTGGCATATTCAATGTATGTCAATGGGATTTCGTAATTTTGCATCTGCCATCAAGTTTCCTCTCTGCGATGTTTACTATCACCGTGTGATATAATAACATGGAAGCTGAAAGAAAGGGCAGAAAGGAGTTGTTGCCTATGAAAAAGAACTTTTTCAAAACAACCAAAGAATACATCTTGTATGTTAAATCTTTGATGACTGTAAAGAGTAAACTAATCTAAGTGACTCTCTAAAAGCAAAAACTCTTTTTCTTTCCTCACCTCCGCAGAAGGTGGGGTTCTTTTTATATAAACTCACCAAATGTTTCTTGTTTTGCCTCATCAATAGTTAGCCATTCGTTATTGTCAATTTCTTCTTGGAGGATGATACCCTCTTGAAGTATCTGTTTCTTTTTCATATCCTATAAACTTTAATTCTACAATAAATATCCTTATTTTTGCAAAGATACATAAAAAATCTAAGAAAAACAAATTCATCGTGATATTTATTATAAAAATACGTATAGAATATGAATAAAAGACTTATAAGACTTACAGAATCTGATTTACATAGAATTGTGAAAGAGTCTGTGAATAGTGTGCTGAACGAATGGGAGTATGCTGGATGGGTAAATGATATTGGCGATGATTCTTACGATAAACCTGATGACCCAAATGAATATGATTTTGATACTAAAATATGGGGGCTTGCAGATAAAGAATTGCCTAAGTATTTAGAAGAAGAGTGTAATCGTTTAGGGTTATATTTTAAAGGATTTAGTTGCCCCAAAGGTGGCGAGAGTTTTTACCAAGGATTTATACATGATAGAGACGGTAAAGAATATGCGGAAATAACGATAGAAGTTAAGCAGCCACAAGACCAACTCTAATCTCAGACCATTTACGAACAAGTCCAATTGACTTGTCAAACATATGGGCGAATCTTTCCGATTCGCTCATTTTTCTTGTGTTACAACGATAAAAAAAGGATAGCCAAAACGGTTATCCTTTAATTATTTCCCAATATTGCATCAACATCGTTTACCTGCAATTTCTCATTATCATCCTTGTTAATTTGTCTTAAAGCTCCAATATCATTTGGCCTTCCAAATTTTCCATGACTTGTTTTTATTCCTTTTTCCTTGTTTTTTTCTTTTGAAAAATTAACATCAGGGTTTACAATTGTCTTAGATTGTCCAAGAAGCGCTTTTATTCTATGATATTCTTTTGTTGCGTCAACAAGTTCCTTTGTGTCTCTTCCCTTTTTAGCCTTTAAGAGCCTTTTCTTTGCTGCTTCTAAATCAGCTTCGGTTTCCTCCTTTATAATCTGATTTACAGATTCCTTTATAATTCTATGCAAATCAGATTCAGTTAGCCTTATAATTTGTCTTGCCATAAATGTTTTACTTTTTACTTCCGGTATTAGTTAAAACTTTATCTGCCTCTAAGAATACTTTCTTGAAAAATTCATATAAGCTAGAGGTAGGATGGTCAGAATATTTTTTAAGACCTTCTATTGCTGTTTCTCTTATTTTACCTATAATTGGTTCATGCTGTATTATCTCTTGAGCGTGCATTGCTTGCTCTTCTGCGTTTTGCATTGCTCCGGGAGCGTCCTGTTGCTGTTGTGGCTGTTCCATAGGCATACCACCCATTTCAGGATTTTCTTCCATTCCTGGTTCGCCTGGAGTACCTTCTTCTCCATCAAATATATAAGCCTCAGAAAGATATTTAGAAGTATTCTTTAAATCACTAAGTAAATCTTTTACAAAATTTTTATTTTTTTCCATATTCGAATATTTTATAATAAATATCTAATAACCATAAAAAATATCACTGTAATAACGAGTCAATATTGATTTTTATAAAATCGGTGAAATATCTCTTATTTCTATAATATTCTTTAGCCAATTCTCTTTTTTGTTGGGAACGATATACAATAAGTATTTGAAAAAAAAAAGAAATTTATTAAGGATAAAAATAAAAATTGGGGACTAACTCTCGTTAATCCCCAATTCATTGTATGATTTTTAAAATTAAATATTATCAAACGATACACCTTCTGGTGTAAGTATAAAGTCCAGAACAACGTACTCTAATGCGTTATATGGCTTGAAGTATATCTTTGCAGGAAGTTCGCGTCTATCACGTGATTCAACTGTATCATTAACCTCAATCTTATAATCAGAGATACCTCTGTTTGCTCTGATGTTATCCATGATTGGAGTAACTGCTGTCAAGAACATGTTCTTTGTTACTGGGTCGTTTGGCTCGAAGATTAAACTTCTGCAAGCGATTGCAATAAGTTTTCTCATTCTAAGAAGAAGTCTACGAACTGCGATTCTGTTAAGTTGTGACTCACGAATCTGTAAGTTCTTCTGGCCCCAAATCTTAACGCCATCTGTTGCGAATGTCTTAACTGGGTTAATTCTTCCCTCATAAAGAACATCTTCGTCAGCTAATTTAGTAATGAAGTGTGCTCTTACGCAATGTACATCACCACGGTCAAGACCTGCAGGAGCAAACCAAGGGAATGTTTGATTATCGGTCTGTGCAAAGTTTCTAACCACGTCTTTTGTTGCAGGTAGATAGATATACTGATTATTATCTTGGTCAAGATATTTAACCCAAGGATAATATGTACAAGTATAGTTAGAATCTATCTCTGAATCCTCAAGGTTGAACACTGCATCATCAGGTGTGTACATTTCATCAACGAAATCTCCTGCTCCGTTTGGCTTATCAGGTGTAGTTACAACATAGATTGAGTCTGCTCTTTCTTCTTCAATCATATCAATTACTTCGTTAACAAGAGTATTGTTATTTACATAATCGATACCTGGTGTTGCAAACACGTTGATGTCAACTGCTTCAGGGTTAGCGAACTGTCTGTATGCAGCAAGATATGCATACCAGTCAGATGTAATACCACCTTGGTTAAGTCCAATTGCATCTGGGTCATCTATTCTATTGAATGAATATCCTTCTCCACTATTGGTGTCAAATGTACCAAGGTATCTTGACATCTTGAAGTCATCAGTATTTGTTCTCTGAGTTCTGTAAACATCCCATCCATCGAAGCCTCCATAGAAGTAAACTGTGAACTTACGAAGATTTACATATTCGTAAATTGAGCCGCTCATAAGGGCTTCAGTTCCAATTGCAGGAATATCTGTCAATGTGGAAGTTCTATTTTGAACTGATACTGCATCGAATGTATATCCTGATTCACCATCAACTGTTATTCTTGGTCCTTTTTTATTTGAATAGCTTGATGGGTCAAGTCTTGAATCAAGGTGGAAACCTTGTGTTAACATTTCAGGGTCATCGATATAAGCTGCTTTTCCTTTATATGTGAAAGTATCAATATCAACGCCTACTCTTGTAGAAAGGCCAAAATACTGTTTTCTATTCTTAATTTCATTATCGTAATTAAGGTTGTACTTAATAACCGGTTGGATTATATTAGTTTTGCCCTCACCAACAACCTCAACGCCATCATAATGAGCCATAGGATAACCTAAGAAACCTGCTGGTGCAGAGTGTTCAACAGCAGTACCTTCTGCCATTTCTACGGTGATGAACTTAGATTTGCTTTCATACATTCCATCAAATGTACCAATCTTATACCCAATGAAGTTTCTATCGCCAGGAACTAATGTACATTTTGAGAATTTCTCCAATGGCATAATGTATTCGTCATTGTCATTAATATCTCTTACTACAACATCAAATGTTCCTTCATCTGGTCTAATGTTTTCAATAGATATTTTAACTTCATAGTTAGACATAGTACCATCTGAAATTGTATGGAATCTGAACAACTTGTTTATTTCTATGTGGTCATAGTCACCCTTCAAGTTAGAAACAATCCAAGGCGTTGAAGCATATCTAAATGCTGATGCATAGTTATTAAGGTCACAATTGATATAATCAACATTGCTACCATTTATTCTATAATATAGACCATCAGCAAGGTTCTTAACCATTACTAATCTACTACTATTTGTATCGCCAGATTGATATTCCTTATGGTTAACAGGGGTTTGTAGTCTATCTATCATAGGAACTAAATCAGTCTTTTGGTTTTCTTCACTGCTTTCCCACCATGCGATAAGGTTGTCCTTTGGATAATATCTGTAGAAATATTTTGATTTTCCACTTGCATTAATATACTTTGTTACGGTAAATATTTGGCCGAGTAAATCACTATCAATCTTCATTGCCAATAATCCATCTTCATCGATATATCCTTTATCTGTCGGTGTCATTGCACTATATGAAGGCGCTATTCCTGATGTTGGATAATCAGCGTCTTCACTCTGTAGAGGTAATCCCTTTTCATAGTCATAAGGATGTGCAAAAATCCAAGGGTCATTCTTTGTTTCACCGGTTGCTACAGTATGCTCATCTGCAATATATCTTTGGCCAATATTTTTTCTCTGTAAGCCTGATTCTTGTAGCCTAAGCATGCCGGTAATTGGTTCAAGACCGCAATAGTCAGCAGGGTCATAAACATTATAGAATGTAAGTGCGCTTGTGATTGCTGAAATATGACTATCTTCATTAATACCATCCTTAATTCCCTGTGCTAAAGCCACATCATAAAGAGACTCAACATATACAGGAGCGTCACCATCTTGTGGATTTGTACCCAAAACCTTCAAGATGTAATCTTTATCGAATGGGTTTAATGATACAGGATATTCAAAATAGCCTGTTGTACCTGTTGAAGCTGTAGTTACTTCAGTACCTGCTGTTTGATATCCAGTTAAACCATAGATAGTAAATCTACCATAGTTAGTAGCGCTTACTCCCCATGTTCCACTTAAACTATTTATTTCATAACCTTCGCAATCATTTCCTGCTGCATACAATGGGTTATAAAGCTTAATCTTAAGAACCTTTTCATTATATCCAACAACTTGACATGTGCCACTTGTTCTTTTTATTTCGCCAACCTCATAAACTAATGAATCATAAGAATCTGATGGGCATTCACATGAATCTTTTGCCAAATCAAATTTATGATATTTTTCATAATGTCCTCTTGAACGAAGAACGGCAACAACCATTTTTTTGCCATCTTTTCTATCTGCTGTAACTACCCATGCAGGACCAGCTTTATATCCACTAAGTCCAAGTACACGTACAACCTCCAATTGCTTAGATTCTGTAAGGTATGACTTTGCGATATAAGGCAACTCGTATTTAGGATATTGACTTCCCTTAAATTTCTCCGTGCTTGTTCCACCAAATGTGTCAACAAACTTACGCCAATCATCAATATGCATTGGTTGGAAAGCAGGACCACGCTGTGTTTCACCTGCCAAACCAAGTGTTGTAATACCTAAGCTTTTAACTGCATACTGAAGGTCGATTTCGCGTGAATACACGCCTGGAGAAACATGAACTCCTCTTGCATTATCTGCCATAATTATTTAAATATTTATTTTTTTATTCTTATTTTAATAATAAATATTTGATATATTTCAATAATTCATTAAATATTGTTAAAAAATGGAATTATAAATGATATATCTATTTTATTATTAACTTTTTTTAACCAAAAATATTTCTTTTTAACGTTATTTTTATGTATATTTGCTTCAAGTTTTTAATCAATACATATTATATAATGTTAGACGAACTGATAAGAAAACGCATAATCAAACTTATTGGTGATATGTCGATTGATAGCTATGAGGGAATAACTAAGGTAAGGTTATTCTCATATCTTTTTGATGATATTGGCTACATATATCACTTTAATAAAAAGGGAAGCGATTACGCTATTGAAGCGATTGACTCAGATGAGCCATTGATGGAAGGAAGGAATGAAGTAATTGACTTGATTCCTACTGTAGACAATCTTATTGCTGCTTTTGATGGAATTAAATTCCAAATACACGAGCATCAATTATTCATCGTCGGTGAACACATTGTTATCAAGCTTATGGTTGACGCATCAAAATACAGCGCAATTGACAATATAAGCATTGCGACCAATCGTGATGATTTGGAAACCGTTTGTGGGTTAATTAATGGTTCTCTTATCACAAAGAGCGTCATTAATGATGAAAACAGTTACAGAATTGCTTATAGAGGTCAATACTCTATTGATACAACTGTTTGTAAATTCAATGATTGGAAGAGTAACATTGACACCAATTATAACGATGATGTTCCATATAATGAAATGAATGAAATTATAAGGGATAACAAAGCGGGTCTTATAATGTTATATGGTAAGCCCGGAACTGGTAAAACGTCTTTGGTTAAATCCCTTATTAATGATAATAGGGAAACAAACTTTATTTTTGTTGACACATCTGTTTGCGAATCAATAAGTGATGGTTTATTCTTGGAATTCTTGCAAGAAAATAAAAACGCAGTAATTGTATTTGAAGATTGCGAAAAATTATTGTCAAGTAGGGAGAATGGTTCAAATGAATCAATTGGAACAATACTTAATTTGACTGATGGTATTATTGCAGAGTCGATGAAGATTAAGTTCATTTGTACATTTAACTGTGATTTGAGCAAGGTTGATGAAGCTTTACTTAGGAAGGGAAGATTGTCATTGAAATATGAATTTAAAGAATTATCGCTTCAAAAGACAAGAGCTATATATCCTGAAGCAAAAGAGCCTATGACTCTTGCAGATGCTCATAATGCGCATAAAAAAAATGACTTTTCTGAAAAGAAGATAAAGAAGATTGGTTTTGCATAAAAAATATTGGCTTATGGCTATTTGCACAAAGCCAATATTTTTTTTACCTTATCATAATAATCTTTATCTGCTATTCTACTTGATATGTGAAAAATGAATTCGGCATATTTTTCAATATCAATATCAATTTCATCTGAAATTAATTTATTGTGATAATCAACTAATTTTTGTTTATATTGTTCATCTTCTTCGTTATTTAATTTGGCGTATTCAATTTGAACTGAAAAGAATAAATCTGTCATCAGTCCTAATTCTTTTATTAAATTTTCACTTTTTATAAGTTCATCCATTGAATAAGTATACCTTAAATCATTGTCAGCTTTAAGCAGCACTTCTTCAATATCCATTATTGTTTTTATAGTTACTAGCATAATATGAATAAAATTATTTTTAATAGTTTATTAAAATCTACCCAAAAGCCATACAATCAACATTTATGGCTTAACATATTGTCAGCGGTCAAAGAAAAAAAGAAAATTCCAAAACAAGAAAAGAATAAAATTAACGTTTATGATTACCTTATAGAATATAAGTTAGTTTTTGAAAATGGAAAGGGTGAAAAAATAAAAAACGATGATTTTATATATCATACATATCTTTCAGAATTTGCAAATAAAGAACAAACATTCATAAGACAACTTATTAAACTAAGAGACGCAGTTATTGAAAGTGGAAAAACAATAACAACTGAAGCGGTAGTAATATGAAAAGAGTAGCCTTTCGTTGGGCTACTCTTTTTTTACATATATATCTTCTTCCCTTATTGGAGCGTCTAATTGTGATTCATAATCTATTCTTGTATCAATAACTTCTTCGGGGTCAGTTCCAATAATTGTAATTGATGAGCTTTTATATTCATCGTCTCTTATTATACTAATGAATATAATGTCACCCTTATTAAGTGTAACAGCATCTTCAAAATCTTGTTCTACGTCGTTTATTTTAAACACAAAACTTTTAACATTATCGGTCTCAATTGATTCAATATCAACAACATTATCAACCGTAAATTCTATCTCTCTATATTCACAAATTGGAAAATCAACAAATATTTTAATCTTCTTATGAATATATGGGTCTTCCTCTTTTGGCAGACACTCATTTATTATTTCTTCTAAAATAACTGAAGGCTTTTTATTTATTGGTAATTCTACAGGTTCTGAAATATCACAATAATCAACAGGAATTGATTTTTTACCTTTTAATTTTGTTGGTTCATCAATTACATTTATTTGCTCAGTCTGCTGTTCTAACAGATTATTGATATTCAAGTAATCTATATTACAAGGTACTTTATATTTTTCCTTTTTATTTTTTGGTTCAATTTTTATTTTAAATCTTGATGGTATTTTTGTTACTTTAAAATCTTCCTTTCTTATTATATAAGCCATCAATTTAATTTGGTAAGATTGAGCATAATATTTCCTATCATCTATGCTATATTCTGACTCGTCTGTGATGTTTTCTATCACCATAGGCATAGGATGATTATTTGGAGAAATATAACACTCTAACGCGCTAAATTCATAGTGCATTAATTCGTTAAATTTATTTAAAAGTTCATATTTATTACATATAATAGATACCGTATACATGAAATTAACGGACAATGGTTGTTTCATTGAATATAGGTCGTATGCCTCTTCTCCGTTTTCTTGTAATACAGGAACAAAAAACATTGGATAATCACGTTTTCCCGGAACGTTATAATTACCTCCTTGGCTTTCGCCATGTTGAGGATTATTCTCACGTGTGATTGTTTTAAAGTTCATTATAATATTACCTGTTTCATCAAGATTTTTCCACGTTTGAGAATATTCACTAAGTTTTTGATTGCTAAATAATTTATATGTAGGTAATTTTTTCCCATTATATGAAATATCCAATTTATCTTCAACCCATTTGAAAAAAGCCTTATCTATATCAACATATTCTACGGGTAATGGGAAATATGTCTGATTCTCTAATATTAATTTAGACATATTTCTTCTGCGTTCAGTTCCAACAGCGTGGTTTCTGAGACGTAATCTATCCATATATGGTTTTGGTTGAATTAATGACATTTTAACGAATTTTAACAATAAATATTTCTTTATTCAATATTTTTTTAGTATCTTTGGTTATATGTATAAATATAAAAAGAAATAACATGGCAAATAGTACTAAAATTGATAACGAAACGCTTGAAATGCTCATAGATGAAATATCATGGGAATTGGATAACTATGATTCCATTAAATTGGATTGTGATGAACTTATTGAAAAAATATATAGCATATATAATAATAGTTTAGGTACAGAAGAAAACATCAAAAACATATATGATGTATTATCAAAACGTTATATTTCTGAATATGAAAATGGTATAAAAAAATGCGATGAAGAAATAAATTCATTTAAAACTAAATTATCCAATGCTTCTAATAACAATTATTTAAAGAATCTATATACCAATTTAATAAACGAAGAAATCGAAAAAAAGAAAAAAATAACAGAACGTTTTGAAACATTAAAGAGCGTAGACAAATGAAAATCTACGCTCTTTTTTCTGTATTCATCCTTTCTGATTTAGAATAAGACGTTATAGGGATTTGACCAAGTGTTATTGGTATAATCATCTTAGGATTGTATTTTTTAAGTTCGTTGCACATCATGTCAAGCGTGGCTCCTGATGATATATTATCATCGAACACAACTATTATTTTTCCATCGAATTTGAGGTATTGAGGATATTCATAGTCCACTCCATTTTTAGAATATCTCACCGATGGATAATCATTTTCATTAAACACAAATAAACCATCGAGAATTCTTCTCTGTTTATCATCAAGAGATTTTATTTGAAATGATTTTATATTTCCGTTTTTATCAATAGTTGAATCTCTACCAGGACGCCTATTTGCGCTTATAAGGTCATAATATGCGTTTATCTGTTTTTGTCTATCTGTAATGTTTCTACTTGGTCTTCCCCTCTTATGAGTCATTAATGCTGCTATTTCTTGTTTAAGCTGTTCTATTTTAAGTCTAAAACTTCTAATATCTTCATCTTTAGCATATTTGTTCAGTATGTTTTGATAGCGCGCTATTTCCTCATTAGACAAACCAAGTTCTTTTGCTGCTTTAATGTTTATTGTTATGTTTCTAACATCCTTTTTCATTGAGTTAGGCATTTCCATCACAGTTCCTTTTGGATAATACTTTGAAATCAACGAAAGCATTTCTCTATTAAATTCAGATGATGACTGCGGTGATGTAAATAAATCGGGATATACGCCCATTTTAGATAAAATTCTCGTTATATAATAAGCACTTCTTTTTTTAAAATACTCTAAACTATTATTCGCGTTTTCATTGTCAACATTAACCATTTCCCCAGAAAGATTAACTCCATGCTTTATCGCTTTATTGATGTTCATGTTGCGAATGAAATACAAATTTATAGACTTTAAACCACTTCTTGGAAGAACTTGTATTCTTGCATTAAACTCACTTGTCCCCGGTTTAAATATGCTTGTATCAGAATAATAATTAACATTTGGGTCAAATTCAACCGTAGAAGGTATTGAATTGTTAGCACCATGCATGCCGCCGAATCTAAACCCTTCATGCTCAGAATTTTCGAACAATTTTTTAAACTGTGATTCTTTCAGTATAATTTTCATTTCTTCAGCACCTCGTTTACAATATCGTTGAAATTAAATTTATTTTCAAACGTATATAATTCATTCTCATCTGCCCCAAACACCCCATCATTGGCAAGGGCCTCCCTTGATGCAACGCTCATATCGTTTCTACCATATCCAACATTCCATTCAGGTTCTTCTTGCTCTTGTGGTTGGTTTTGTGCTTCAAGTTTTTCTGCCAATTCTTTTAACTCAAATATATGACGGTCAATACATGTGCAAGCGTTTTGTTTGTTGAAATAAGATTTACCACCACGACTTGTTTTTGGTTTTATACCGTATTTATTTAATAGCATATAAATAGCCTGCTCAGTATAGTTACCATTATAACCATGTTGAGCAATCTTTTTAACTAATTGTGATGTGGAAACTAAATTTTTAAATTTCCTAGATATGTTCGCTTCGTTTATCATTTTTTAATAATGTTTTTAAAAAAAATTCAAAAAGTCAAGTTTTAGAACCTTAAAAAATTATCCTATTATCACGCACTGAATTCCGATTGGTCCACTGGATAACAATAAATACTACGAAATAAGGGTCTAACTCCGAACAGCGTATGTGCATTATCATAGTTATTTTTTCCATCATTTGTCACGCTAAAGAATTCCATATGGTTTTCTGATATTTGGATTCCTATATAGTCACCATTTTTTATTTCTATCCCCAATTCATCTAATGTTTCTTGATAAACTCCCAATGTGAGTTTACCTGTTTTCATATAAGTTCCTATGTTTTTCGTCTTATCATACGCTTTTAATTCAGGCTCTTCTATTTTATAAACGCAGTGAAACTCTACAGGTGTTTTAAATTGAACATTATCAGTTTGTGTTTCACCGTATACATCATTGACATTTGTCTTGGCAACATCAACAGAATATAGAACAGCAGTTTGGTTCATATCTTGTTCTATATAATTTTTACCAATTTCCAATTCAAAAGCAAACGATTCATCTGAATAGAAAATATTATTCCTATTTATTGGTACTCTTTTTATATTGTCTGTTGTAAATTTTAAATTTGCCATAAATTAAAATCTTCTCCTATAATATCGGTTATATATTTCTTCACTAATACCAGTATCTAACATAACAAGGTATGTGTTTCCATTTTCTCTTACCATGCCCCAATTTTGTATATGTGCTAAATCACTAACAAGTTGGTTATGGTTTGCTTTTAAATCACTTATATCATTAAATAGAGATATTACATCATCATTACTTTCATATTTTCTGTATAAATTATGAATTACATTATCAGCATAATTCATATTCCTTGACCCATAATTAAATCTATCATCAGTATTTCTTGCAAATATTTCAATATCTTTGAAAGGTATTCCAAGTATTTGTTCAAAATCTTTTTCTTCTGCTGGTAAGACATATTGTGTTATAACCCATAAACCATTTTCCTCGTCACTACCATTATATACTTTAGGAACATAATTCAAAAAGTTATCTCTCACTATAGACATTTCCTCTAAATTCTGTTCGATACCTTTTTTATTCTTAGCCAATTTTAAACATGTTTCATCATCAATTTGAAAAACAAGTCTGCTTGAACCATTACCAATGGGAGGTCCTAACATTTCCTTGCAATATCTTACCCTTTCATTAAAAGATTTAGCATTTGATAAAAAATCAATTCTAAATTCTGGCATCATTGCTTCATATATCTTTTTAAATTGAGATTCTGATAGAATAATTTTCATAAAAAACACTTTATTTACAATAAATAGTATGAAAAACAATAAACTTGATTATTTCAAAAAAAATCTTATATTTTATACAGAAGTATAAAATATAATTTCATAAAATGGCGTTATCATTAGAAAAAATACAACAAGCATACAATATATTGAAGGAATATAAGGGTGATAATTCTTACATTATTGACCTTAAAAATGGCGTATATGCATATAAAGCAATAACGCTTAATGACTTCCAATCTGAATTCATTTTAAGAAATTACGATAAAGAGCCAATATTTGTTAATAAGTTGGTGAAAATTGCAGATTGGTATGGAGAAAAGTTAAAAGAAAAATGGGAAATCGAATTTGTTCCAAAATTGCTTGTCATCGGGTGGTATTTGGGTGATACTAACACACATTATGTGTTTTATTGCAAGTATAGGAAGTCACAAGAAAAGGCTATATTGTGTTTTGCGCCTAAAAATGGTGTTTTAACTGACTTTTTACTGGAAGATTATAATAAATTAGAGATAGATTTTTCAGACGCAGAAGAAAAAAGCGGTAGAAAGGTAATGGAGCATCAAAAAGAAGCTTGTAAGTTCCTTATTTCAAGAAAAAAATGCATTTTAGCTGATGAAATGGGAGGAGGAAAAACTTACAGTACAATTTTAGCGGCTTTAAAAGGAAATTTTGAACATATTTTGATAATTTCTCCATCATCGGTTAAAAAAAGTTGGGAAAATGAGCTTAAATTACTGGTTCCAGAAGAAGATATAGTAATAGTTCAAGGCTCAAAGTGGAAAGATGCAAAATTTACCATCATCAACTATGATGTGTTAGATTCGTTCTATAAGATACCAACACAAAAAATTAAAAAAAAGGAACTAAATGTAAATGATGAAGGCGAAGTTGTAACAGAATATAAAGAAAAAGAAATTGTTTCAAGAAGTAAGAAAATTATTGACGAGGCTATGGCTGATAGTCAGCTATTTCAAGCAAAATATGACCTAATCATTATAGATGAAGCACACAGATTATCAAACAGCACATCAGGAAGATTTAAAATAATATCAGACCTTGTTAAAAGAAGTAATCCAAAGGGTATTTTTGAATTAACTGGAACAATGATAACAAATTCTTCAAAAAATTTGTATAATTTGCTTAAAATTATTGATGTTCCTATCACAAAAGATTGGCAAAACTATATGATAAGGTATTGTGGGGCTAAAATTTTTTATAAAAAAAATGAAAGAAACGCTCACACAGCACTTTTTTGCAAATCAGTTAATAAACCGGATTGGTTTCATCTTTCAAACGATGAAAAAAGGCAACTTGATGAAATTTTAGAGAAAAAATGCAAGAAAATGTGTATTCCTGGCGATGATACAAACATGGAAGAACTTCAAGAAATAATAAAACCATATTATTTAAGAAGATTAAAAACTGATTTTGCTGAAATGGTAAAGAAAGATGTCAGATGTTTGCATTATGAAATGACGATAAATGAAAAAGAATCATATGATAAACTGTGGGATGAATATTTATCTCTTCAAGAAAATAAAGATAAAACAGAAAAGAATAAAAATCTTATTGAAGTTTCTCTTATGAGGCAATGGTTGGCTGATAAAATGATACCAAGAACTATTAGTCTTGCAAAAAAATGTATTGAATTAAATCATAAAATTATTATATTTTGTGCATACGATAATGAAATAGATAAATTCAAAGAAGAATTTGGAGATATGTGCGTATATCACAACGGTAAATTAACAGAAAAAAAGAAAAACGAAGCAGTTGAGAAATTCCAAAATGATGATTCAATAAGAGTATTTATTGGAAACATAGTAAGTGCATCCGTTGGATTGACATTGACGGCAGCAGATGTGGTATTATTTAACAATTTTAGCTTTGTTCCGGCTGAAAATTTGCAAGCGGAAGACAGAATTCACAGATTGAACCAAACAAAGCCTTGCACTGTATATTATCAATCATTTAATGGCACATATTTTGATAAAATGCTTGAAATAGTACACAATAAAGAAGAAGTAATAGATAAAATAATAATAACAGAAAAAGAAAAATAATAACGTTATGATTGATTTAAGTTTAAACAAATACAAAATTAAAGAAATTAAATATGAAGTAAAAGAAGGAAAAACTGTCATATTTAAATTCCGTAATTTCGATATTGAAGACGTTGATGTCGTGTTAGATGATGTTGAAGTAGTTGAAGACAATAATAAATGCTGCAACAAAAAATGTGATTGTCATACAACAAAAACAGTATATGATGGTAATGCGGCAGATAAAATATGCTCAACTGATAAACAAATAATTGATGAGCATATTGAAGCAGAGAATAAGAAAATAAAACATAGATTTGACGCTTTGGCATTAGATAAAAGTAGGGAATTAATGAATAAGATAAAAGATGTTCCTTATAAGGTAATGGAAAAGGTTGGAACTCTTTATACTTTTGATGATGGGGTTGCAAAATATGAAACAAAAGAAGACCAATATATTACAAACGATGAAAGAGAAACAAAGAAACAAAAAAAAATATGCGGCGTTATCACAGAAGAAAGTGAAGCAAAATTTTCTGTAAAAGATTTAGACAAATATGGTCCGGCAAAACATTTAGATGATTATGAGCCATTTTCTTGCCTAAAAGGAGAAAAGGGTATGCAAGAAGCGTTGGAGTCTTCAAGAAAAAAAGAGTGGAAAGAAGACGTAATGACAAAACCATCAAAGCCAACACCGACCGGAAACGCAATAGTTCCTATAGATTATTCAGAAAAAGAAGAAAATCCAACAGTGCCAACTTCTTTAAAAGAAAAAGATGAGGCAAAACTAAAACCGATATTTGATGCCTTCAAAGATGGTGATAAAGAAGAAAACAAAGAATAATGGAAGAAGAATTAAAAGATGTTTTCCTATTATTTGTTAGATTAATAGGAGAAGAAAATGATGGCTATTATCGATATGAATTTATGTTCACTGATAATCCTGATGAAGCGTGGGGTGAAAACTTTGAATATAAACCATGTTGCCTTGTAAATGAACTTGTTCCATCGGAAGAATATATTACTGAAGTGCATATTGTAAAAACAAAAATTAAACTTGATTTAATTCAAAATAATTGTTGTTTTGGAATGCAAGACGCTATGGATGGAATTGTTGCAATGGCATATGAGAATATGGACACATATGAAAATTATCCAGAAGACGGAAGGTTAGTTTTTATGTTTGGAGAATCAGAATATGAAGTTGAAAGGAAACTTGCAATGAAAAATATAATAATGATGTAAAAAAGGTGGGCTAATTTGCTCACCTTTATTTATTGGTAATAACATCGAAGTTGACCCAAGTATGTTAGTAATCATTGGTTTGACAGCTCATTTGGCAATTCTATTTTCAAATTCATTATTATCAAACAGAATTACGCCACATTCTTTATCAACCTTTATGAACGGATTATCAATAGACATACCTCTTATATGCCGTTCACCTTTTTTACCATTAAATAGACTATCATCACCTTGGTCAACCCATAAACGCCCAGTTCTCCCAATATTGGTTTCATCTTCAATTTTTATGATTTTCCATATTGCATAGGCATAAAATTGGAGTGGTAAGAAGACGTAATCACCAACATTGAATTCTACTCCGTACTTATTCTTGAAAGTAGTAACTTGTTTTATTCTATTGTCCTCATTCATACTTATTTTCGTTTTCTTATTCCATAATTACAAATTTCGTAATCTTCAACCCAATCGTTCTTTTTCTCAGATTGATTTATATGGGTTTCACAATTTAGTTTTTATAATCCTTTTCTTCATCAACTAAACAACATTTCACCAAATATGCATTACCATATTCTAACATATCCCTAAAATCAATAATGTCCTAAGAATTATTCCAAATTCTCGTTCATCTAATTTTAAATTGTATGTCATAACGTTTTTTTTAAAAAATGGTATTTTTAAAAATAATATAAATAGTTTAGATAAACTTTTTTAGCTATTTGGGTCAACTTCGATGTTATTGCCTATTTATTAACCATATGTCTGCCATCAAATCTCATGTTTGATTTGTCTTTTGGATATTTATTCTGTAAATATTTCAAATCCAAATTATCATAATCTTCATCTGAATTGTCGGCATAAAACTTTTCATAATCAAACTTATTTAGTTCATTATCAAAATTTTTACGCTGCATACCCTTTTGTGATAATATTGCATCAATTGCGTCAGCATAAGCTTTTATTTTTTTCACATATGGATTGTTTCCATCAGGATTATACTTAACAGTGTCATAAAAATCATCAAAAGCAACCCTCATATCGTAAAATACATGCTCAGAAACATCTGAAGCATTTTGAACAGTTTTATGGCTTATTTCATTAATATCATTAAACAACCTATTGAACTTATCCTCATTTATTGTAATCTTCCTTTTCATATTCTCTCATTTTATTTAATAGTTATCATTAAATCTTCTCTAATAGGCATAATTAAATTTCCCTTTGGATAAGTGTAACTATCATTTTTTACATCTCCAAATTCTATGTCAAATTTTCCGATATATGTCCCTTCCTCATTCACGTCACGCTTTTTCCAATCATAGCAGATTACATATTGTTCAACACATCCGCCATCTTCTCTTGCCTTTATATAACAAGGGGCTTTGGCTATCTTTGTTACGCCGGTTTCTCTATTAACCATTGTAAATGTAATTGAACTGTTTTGCAACATTTCATGAATTTTGTTGAAAGAATGACGGCCATCTTCAATAACTTCCATAACTAATCTAGGAAGAGTAGCACCTTTTTTTATGTAAAACTCTTGCATAATCTATAATTTTATTGATAAATATTAAATAAAATATATATTTTAATAGTAGACGTGATATTTATTAATGTATAAAAATATGAACTTATGAAAAAAAAGACTACCATAGAATTTATCGAAGAGGCAAAAAAAATACATAATAACAAATATAACTATTCTAAAGTAAAATATATAAATAAAAAAACTAAAGTATGTATAATATGCCCAGAACATGGTGAATTTTGGCAAAGACCTAGTGACCATTTACAAGGTGCTGGATGCTATGAATGCGGAAGAAAAAAATGTAAAGGTAAAAAAGTTACCACAGAAAGTTTTATTAAAAATGCTATAAAAATTCATGAAAATAAATATGATTATTCTAAAACTAATTACATAGGCTCAAAAACTAAAGTTTGCATTATATGCCCAGAACATGGAGAATTTTGGCAATTACCAACTGCACATTTACAAGGTCAAGGATGCCCAAAATGCAAAAAATATAAAATAGGCAAAAATAAATATAATACACAAATATTCATAGAAAAATCCAAATTAATACACGGTAATAAATACGATTATTCAAAAGTAAATTATATAGATTCACTAACTAAAGTTTGCATTATATGTCCAGAACATGGAGAATTTTGGCAAGAGCCAAATTCTCACTTAAGGGGAAATGGATGCAAAAAATGCGCAACTGATATAAAGAAAAAAATAGTAGCAAAAAATTTCATATTAAGAAGCAATGAAATACATAATAAAAAATATGATTATAGTAAATCCATTTATAATGGGTGGAACGAAAAAGTATGTATTATATGTCCAGAACATGGAGAATTTTGGCAAACCGGCGGCTCGCATTTAATGGGAGCTGGCTGTCCTATATGCAATAAGAGTAAACTAGAAAACGAATTAATAAAAACGTTCAATGATTTAAACATAAATTTTATAAATGGAGCAAAATTTAATTGGTTAGGTAGGCAGCATTTAGATTTTTATTTACCGGATTATAATATTGCAATAGAATGCCAGGGTGAAGAACACTTCAAAAGTGTGGATTTTTTTGGCGGCAATGATGAATTCATAAACACAAGTAAACGTGATATAAATAAAAATAAACTTTGCAAAAAAAATAATATAAAATTATTATATTACACAAACTTAAATTATGACAACTTTTTAGGAGAAAAATTATATAAAAACAAAGAAGAATTACTAAAAGAAATAAAAGGTGGGTAGTACCCACCTTTTTTACATTCTATTAGAATTAGAAAATTGCCACGCTGATTTTAATGCTGATTCAATATTTAACGAATCACATACATTATTCATTCCGCTAGTTAAAGTAAACCCTCTTTGCGTTTGTTGTAATGTGAAATCAACACCATTTAAAGAAAAAGAACAATTTCCGCCTTGTTGATTTGCCATTTGTCTTAACCTGTCAAATGTTTCTCTATCATAGTCACCAATCCACTTTTGTCCTTCTGACAAAATAGATTTCACAGATTCTTTAATAATTCTGTGTAAATCGCTTTCCGTTAATCTTATTACCCTTTTCATATATTATCTCATCATTTCTTCAAGGTGTCTAATCTCACCAATTATTCTTTGCAAATACTCAACAGTTATTTCCCTCTTCGAAGAACCTTGCGCTATAATGTTGTCATACAATTGCTGCAACATATCGCCGCATACCCTAACAGTTTCAGCATCATTAGGGTTTTTATATTCTTTTATCATGCACTTTTCGTTTATATATTTGTTAATTTCTTCACTAATTATATTATTAATAATCATAACAAATCTAATTATTTATATATAAATATAATTTCAAAAAAATTATTATAATATTTTTTTTATTAAATATTTTTTGTATATTTGCAAAAAATGAATTGATGTTTTCGAAAAGTGAAAACTTGAAATTCTAATTTTAACTAACTAAAAAATTTTATTCTTTATGAAAGAAATTACAAGTGAAATGGTAAACACCTTCCTTAATGGACATGACCCTATGGAACGTATAGTAACAATCGAATGTGACTATATGGATGACAAGGTTAACATTGTTTACATTAATGAAGATGGTGAAAAACGAGTCAAAAGGGATGATTTCAAGCCTTTTGCTTGGGTAAAAAACAGTGCGTGTATAAGAATGTTTGGTGGAAATAGAGGAACACTTAGGCGCAAAATGAAAGAACTTGGAATCAATGTTAAAGAACTCATTACAAAAACCGATGATAGCACAGATAGCGACAGGCTATCAAATGGCTACAAATATATTTTCTATTCCACAAGAAAAATGCCATATTCTCGCTTCTTAAACTTTTTTACAGAAGCAGGAACTCCTGTTTATGAAAAGAAAAAGGACGATAGAGGGGGAGGTTCAAAAGAATTTATGGTAATATCACCAGTTGAGCAATATATGATACAAACAGGTAGAAGATTGTTCAAGGGGTATGAAAACTATGACGATTTAAAGAGATTCTTATTTGACCTTGAAACACAAGGTCTCAATCCACGTGTGCATGCAATAGACCAAATAGGTATGCGCACAAATAAAGGGTTTGAAAAAATCATAACAATAACAGGAGAAGGTGACGAAAGAAAAATAAACGAACTAAAAGCAATTGATGAATTTTTAAAAACAATTGCAATTGAAAAACCTGATATTATAGCAGGTCATAACTCAGAAAACTTCGACTGGGATTTCCTTATTGTTAGATGTGAGGTTCTAGGAACATCATTTGCTGATATGTCATTGAGATATTTCAAACACCCTATATATAAGAAGAAAAAGGAATCAATTCTTAAACTTGGTGGAGAAATGGAATACTATAAGCCAACAATCGCTTGGGGCTTTAGCGTTCTTGACTCTTTACATGCTGTAAGAAGAGCGCAAGCGCTTGATTCAAATATGAAATCAGCAAGTTTGAAATATGCCACAAAATACCTTGACTTGAAAAAGCCAAATCGTGTATATGTACCAGGTAATATTATTACAAAAACTTGGAATGTTACAACAGATAGTTATGCTTTTAGAGAAAGCGATGGCGATTGGTATGAATTAAAAGAAGGTAGAGAACTTCTTAATGGCTATAAACCAACAAGCGGTAGGTATATAGTTGAAAGGTATTTGCTGGATGACCTATGGGAAACTGATAAAGTCGAATTGAAACTAAATGAGTCAAACTTCCTTGTTTCTAAGATATTACCTACAACATTTACAAGGGCTTGTACTATGGGTACTGCTGGTATATGGAAACTTATAATGCTTGCTTGGTGTTATGAGAATAACCTTGCTGTACCGTCTTCTGATTCAAATAAAAGGTTTACTGGAGGTCTTTCAAGGCTTATTAGAACGGGATATGTTGATAGAATTGTAAAACTCGACTATAACTCTCTTTATCCTTCAATTGACTTAACATGGTGGGTTAAAACTCCGCTTGATATTGACAATATTATGTTATATCTATTGGAATATATTCTAACAAACCGTGAAAAGTATAAAGACCTAAAAGGTGTTGCTGGAGATAAAGCAAAAGAACTTGAAAAGAAGCTAAAAGACTTTAAAGGAACTGATGAAGAAAAAAAGAAATTAGAAGAAGACATACAAATGTGGAAGGCAGAAAAAATGGGTAATGATAAAAAGCAGTTACCTCTTAAAATTCTTGCCAACTCATTCTTCGGAAGTTATGGCTGTCCAATGGTATTTCCATTTGGCGATATTGATGCGGCTGAAAAGACAACTTGCATAGGTAGAATGTCATTAAGACTTATGATTTCTCATTTTACAAATCTTGGGTACAACCCAATTGTTGGAGATACCGATGGCTTCAACTTCCAAATGCCGCCAGAAGATAAATTTAGATATACTGATGAACATCCGTATATAGGAAAGGGTTTGGGAAGAAATACAGAAAAAGGAAAAGCATATACTAGAGTTGAAGCAGATGTTGCTGAATTTGAAGACATATTCCTTAACAAGGCATATAATGGAGGAATTAATAAAATGGGTCTTGGAATTGACGAATTCTGCGATGCAACAATCAATTTCGCAAGAAAGAACTATGCTGACTTAATGCCAAATGGCAAAACTAAAAAAGTGGGCAACACTATTAAGTCTCGTAAAATGTCAGGTTATCTTGAAAAGTTTATTGATGACGGTGTTAATCTTCTTCTTCATGGCAATGGTGCTAAATTCCTTGAAAGTTATTACGACTACATAGCGAGAATATACAATTATCAAATTCCAATCAAAGATATTGCATCAAAAGGCAAAATTAAGAAAACTATAAAAGAATACAAAGATGATTGTAATACTCTCACAAAGGCAGGAAATAAGAAATCACGTCAGGCTTGGTATGAATTGGCAATAAGGGAAAATCTCAACGTTAATGTCAGTGATACCATATATTATATCAACACGGGAACAAAGAAAGGTCATTCTGATGTTAAGAAGGTAACACATCAATTTATTAAAAATGACAACGGTGAAGAGGTTGAGCTTATTAATAAATTAAAAACCGAGTTATTTAAAAAGGAATTGGAAAATTATAACGTATCAACGGTTAAGGAATTATCAGCTCAACAGAAAAAGGAGATAATTAAGAAATATGTTATAAGAGAAGAAGATGAAATTATTCTTAATTGTCAAATTGTTCCAAATGACATTATAGATAATGATGAAAACATATTATGTAGCGATGTAGATGGTTTGGAATATAATTCTGAAAAGTATATTGAGCAATTTAATAATAGAATAAAGCCATTACTTGTTTGTTTCTCTCCTGACATTAGAAATAAAATCATTGTTACAACTCCTGAAGATAGACAATATTTCACAGAAGAAGAGGCCAAGCTTGTATCAGGTTGCCCAAATAAAGAAACTGACCAAGACACATATGAAGCTCTTATGACTCCTGAAAAGAAGGAAATAGGTTATTGGCTTAAGATTGGTGAAGTTCCTCCATTTGTTAAAGAATGTGGAATTGATTGGGATGAATTAGTTAAGAATTATTTAGAAGAAAAGAAAAAAGAAGAAAATGAATTATTCCAACATGAGAATAGCAAATATCTTGAAGCGTTAAATTCCTTAACAAAGAAAGACATTGAAGCATTTGAAGAGGAAGGTGAAATACCTCAATACATATTGGATATTGTGTCTCTTGATACTGATATGAGATTCCATTTTAATAAGATACCATCAATGACACCATCAACAGGGGGATTAGTATTTGATGATATTTCATTAGATAGATATTCTGTTTATATGGATACGATTCCAGAAGATTAAAAAAAAGAGAGAAGCATTAAACTTCTCTCTTTTTGTTTTAAATATCATCTTGTCTTACATAGTTTCCGTAATTATAATTACTTGCTGTCGAAGCTGTATCGGTTCTATATGGGTCTGTAATGTAACCCGCTTCTTGTGCTGTTGTAATTGCATCGGCATCTACAACTTCATCGTAATATATACCGCAATCCCAAATATTGCTCAAATACAAACCATTGTAAGGATTATCTGCATTTAATGGTAAACCATCATTAGTTTCTTTAATGTCGATAATTCTCAATACGTTTGTGTCAGAAACTTCTCTTGGAGAAATTGATTCTGTGAACGCACTAACCTTACCGGATATTGTAAAGTCATCATCATTCATTGACATTAAATTACCATGAGACAATCTAGCATCAACTAACATATGTCTATTTTGTCCGATTTCTTTCCAATCTGTATGCGTTGTTGGCGTATCAAATCCATAGATAAACCATTTATCTTTCATATTACAGAAAGCTTCGTCCAAAAGCATATTAGCGTGGTAAAGTGATGTTGCTGCGCTTATTATACAACCAGTATTTGTTGGGAACTCAGCTCCTTCTCCACAAGAAGGTAAGGTGTAGTAAGTTCCAAACATCAACTTAGAAATTGCATCAGCTTTACCATCAACACATTCTGTATTGGCAGAAACAGAATCAATTTTTTGATTAATTACTGTTACCTCATCATTTACATTTTTAATCTCTTTGTCCAAGATAAAGTCAGCGTTGTTAAATGATGTAGCTGAAGCAATGTAATTAGCATTTTGATTTGGAATATAATCAGAGCCTTCTCCACATTCTGTTAATATTGGCATTCCAAGCAACTCATTTTCTACGATTTTAAGTTCTTGTTTAACACATTCTGCAACTTCTTCAGCGTGTGTCATAGCAGAACTTGAAACATACAAATGATTTCCATCAAGTACTAACGCATTGTCTGGGTGGTTGCTAATAAGAACTTCGCCATATAACCTATCTTCTTCACCAGAGCCAACGGGCGCTTCAACCTTATAGAGTTTCATACCAACACTACTATTTTGGTCAACATCCCAATCGTTAAACAATTCAGAAACACCGAATTTAACAGTATGGCTTTCACCAGTTGCATCCTTATAGGTTATTACTAACTCCTTATTTGTTGAATCATAATAAAGATTTTCTAACAGAGAAGCACCAACTAATTGTATAGGTTCGCTTTCTCCATCTGATGTTATAAGTTTAATCTTATTAGTGGCGGGGTCATAAGATAACTCTACAGTCGCATACAAACCTCCATCACATTTAACTATATTTTTCATTCCAGCTCCGCCTGCAATGTTTACATAGTGTCTAACAACATTATTTGCGTCTGTAGATGCACTTATACAACTTGTAGATTCAAACGTTTTTGTTGCGTTAGCTAATGCTTGAGATAATGTTCTATCACTTTCTTCTCTTGTCTGAGTTTCAGCAGATATTAAATTATAGAGTCTTTCATCTTCATGTGTTGAACGAACGATTTCATCATTCAAATTACTATTAGTTGTAGATAAACTTGATTGAAGTGTGTCAACTCTATTCTTTTCCGTATTAATTCTTGACAATAAATCAGATTCAACATTTTCAGCTCTGGTAATCTCACCAAGTATAAGAGTATTTAAAACGGTATCACCACTTGCTCTTCTTTCAGCCTCATCTTCAATTAAATGTAAAAGGTTGGCTTCTTGCGTTGTTGCACGAACGGTTTCTCCTGATATTGAAGCCTCAAGGTCTCTCTCTGTTTGTTTAGCCCTATTTACTTCTTCAGTTAAAGAGCGAACAATGCCACTTTCTACATTAATTGCACGTGAAATTTCATTTGTAAGGTCAGACTCAACACCATTTAATTCGGTTTGTAATTCATTATCCTTATTTGTCGAACGAGATATTTCATTATCAAGTTTGGTTTCAATCCTTTGTTCCTCACCGGTTGCACGTGTTGTTTCAACATCAATCTTTGTATTTAATGCTGTTTCAGCAGATGTAGCTCGTGTAATTTCCTGATTAAGAGTATCAGTTAACTGTTGGTCTTTCTGTGTTGAACGAGAAATCTCATTGTCAAGATTTGTTTCAATTCTTTGTTCCTCACTTGTTGCACGTAAAATTTCATTTGCAATATTTTCTTGCGCTGTTGTAAGGTCTCTTTTTAAATCTTCTTCAACGCCCATTGCTCTTGCTATTTCTGCTGAAAGACCATCTTGTAACACATCAATGTCGTTTTCGGCTGTATTCATTCTTTCTTTAAGAGCATCTATTTCAGCCTTATTAGCAGTAATACCACTTCCGGAAACGTACAAAGCTCCATCATCCATAACTAAAATGTTATCATCATGGTCATCGGTAATAATAACTGAAGCCTTTAACACGTCTTGCTCAGACGTTCCACTTGCTACTCTAACCTTTTCAAGCTGAACAGCGTGTGGGTGTCCATCCTCTACTCTCCACTCATTAATCAAGTCACCAACTGGGATAACAACATCAGGCATTCTATGACCATTTACAGTATATTCTATAATGATAGCTTCCCTATTTGGGTCATAGTAAATTTTATCTACTACTGAATTTGTTTTAAGGTCATATACTTTTGTTCCATTAGTTGTTTTGAAGATAAGTTGATTTGTTCCAACTTCTTCGTTAAACTCATAAATAAGGTCAACTCCTGCATATAAACCATCCGCATTAAGCTTGATAATGTTAGGCTTATTGTCTTCAACCTCTTCACTTAAATTAGTTTTAACAACCTTTATTGTTGGCTTATTATTTTCGTCATTTCTTGTCTCAACATTAATAGAATGGTCTTCATTAATTACATCACTAAGCCTTGATGAAGAATCTGCACTGACAGCTTCAATCTCACTCTGTAAACTGTCAATTTCATCTCTTACTGTATTTCTTGAACTAAATCCATCACCAATTTCGGCATCAATTGCGTCAAGTCTTCCATCATGTACGGTATCAGCAGATGTAGAACGATTTATTTCAGCTTGAAGTTTACTTGCTTCTTCATTTACTTTGTCTTGAAGTTGTTCAAACTTATAGGTGATAGTTTCATGAGAATCAGTTGTAAAGCCACTGCCAATCGTATTGTCAATTCTTTCAACATCAGCAGTTCTATCAGTAATCTCTTGGTCAATCTTTTCATTCAAACTATTAGTTATTCCAGAAAGATTATCCAATACATTTTTAACCGTAGTATTACCAGTAACGTCATACTTGATATTATCAGAAATACCATTCACATATAATTCATGATTTAAATCCTCAAGAATGTTATTGTTGCCAACATGTATTTTAGCATCTGCTGTCAGTATGTCTTTGTTATCTTCAGCGTTACGGGTTTTAACTAACTCAACACTATGGTTTTCATTATCTACTTTCCATTCTTCAATAATATCTTTTGCGGGTATTTCTACTGTTTTATAATTACCCTTAGAGTCAACATATCTTATGATAATAACTTCTCTATCTTGGTCATATGTTATATCGTCTAAAAATTCTAAAGAATTGAGCTGTATCGTTTTGGCAATGGTTTCGCCCCCATTTACGCTTGTTTTTTTGAATACAAGCTTATTTTCAGCAGGTACATAATCAAGGTTAACAGAAGCAGAAAAACCATTTGAACCTTCAAATATAATATTTTCAACATCAGGATTCAACTTAATTCTATCAAGCTGTTCAGCAACGTTTGAGTTGTTATACTTAATGTTGCTTGCTCTACCATCAACAAAAAGTTTTCTATTGTCTTCTGTTTTTTCTAAAATATTATACTCGCTATCAACAAGTCTAACATCAGCCCAAAGGCGGTCAGCGTGGTTATGGTGAGGAGTATCGCCATAAACCCTATCTCTAGTAAGTATAACAGGCGTTGTGGCTCCTGAATCTGCATACCATTCATCTATAAGTTCTTGGCAATCAATAACAACCTCATCACCATTTCTCATGTGAAGGTGAATTGATTCATCCTTTATATCATAAACGCCGCCAGTAACGTAGTTGTTCGGTAATTTTACAGATGTTTTCTTAAGAGTGCCATCAGCATTACTAACAACGAATGTAAACGTCTCGGTAATTTCATCATATGTTAAATCAACATAAATGAATAAACCTTCAGAACCGCCAGCATCATCAAAAGGAACCGCCATTAAGTTATTACCCTTAACCTCGTTCTCGAAAATATGTGTTTCTGCTGTTTTAACATCACCACTGATGAAAGTACCATCTTCTGTCTTATCAACATGAATGTCTAAAGTTGGTGTGTCAAACGCAATAAGCGTAAGGCTTCTAATAGCTTTCTCAAGTTCTTCTTCAAGGTTTTTAATCTCATCCTCTGTTTTATCAATATCAATGATACAGTACTTATTTTCCTCTGGCTTCAATTCCTCATCATTAGTTTGAGAGCCAATAACAAGAATGATGTGTGGACCTTTATTACAAGTTTCACAAGTACCTTCCTCATCAGTATTCTTATATCTGAGGATTGTCGGCTCAGCAAATAGTGAACGAGTATAAGGTGAACCTTGCTCAGCTAGCCCTTCACCACCGTCTCTTGGTAATGTTTGGCAAATATATTTGAGAGCGTCTTCCCTTGTCTCGAATATTTCATCGTGATGCCTAAATTGTAATCTATTTATTGTATCCATCATTTATTTATATTATTTCAACATTATATTAAATTTCACCAAAGTTACCGTCGAACTTAATTTTGATAAAATGTTCTTCATTGTCATCCTTTGAATTAAGCACAAGGTTGTGTTCTTCTTCAGTTGCAACAGACAAAACGAAAGGATTTTTCTCCCAGTCAATCAATTGGCCGTCTATTTCATCTTCTCTTGCTTTTGCTCTTTCAACCTCTTCATCGATTTGCCTTTGTAAATCCTCGTCAGCTTCAATTCTTGCTTCAGTTTCAGCACTTAAAGCCTCCCAAAGCAATTCGTCTGCTTCTTTTCTTTCCTCGGTTTCAGCGCTTAAAGCCTCCCAAAGAGCAGTATCACCACTTATTCTCTCTTCTCTTTCGGTGTCAATTGCGCCTGATAAAGTATCAATTGCTCCGGAAATTGGAACGATATACTTTTCATATATGCTGTATTCAACACGTTCAGCAATTGCTTCGTCAGAATTAATCAATGCTTGGTTATTGCAGCTATGTTCTCCACTTTCTAAGTAAACTCTATATTCTATGTTATATTGGCAATGTTCATTACCTTCCATAACAACTATAGTTTCACCTTCATTAAGAGGCCTCTTTTCCCATAGTTTACCATTCCAAACGTTAACAAAGTAAACTATTCTGTCAAGGCTTTCATCACCTGCAACAATACTATCTTCATACTCGTTTACAAAGTTAGTACTAATCCAAACTTGTTTACATTCAGGAACTAAAACAGTTTTATATGTAACGCCATCAATAACCTCACTCTCTAAGTAATTTTCGCCATTGTAATCTTTGACTAATCTTAAAGAATAGAAATCATCAGGGCATTGAGCTTCTTGAACTACGCCGCATTTATCATAGTCAAACTTCTTAACATAAATGTCTTGTTTTATATCACCATATACGTGTGAGTTTGTCCAAAATACTGTTGACTTACCAATCTGCTTAATTTCATCATCGCAATCACGTTTATAGCCTGATGGCAAAACTCTCATACCAATTTCATCAACACCATAGCATTCGCCATATACAATTGGTTCTTCTTCGTCGCTTGTGTCGCCACTTGTGCTTCCACTTTCCTCATCGTCACAGAAATGACCGGCAAATGGCCTTGTATCAACACATTCACATTCTATAATTTCTCCACTTTCAATATCAAGCCAAGCACATTTTGATTTTAACTTTTTGCCTGCTGTTTTACCCAATTCAATATGGCAATCAGGTAATGAATGAGAGCAAGTGCCATCGTCAACGCACTCACATGGTTCAAAAGAGTTTAATAAACAATCCCAATCTTCTTTTGAAGGAACTCTCCAAAAACTACCATCATCACTCAATTTATTAGAAATTGATTCAATTGCTTTATAATTATAAAGCCTTCCATAATCGCTTACAATTTCTTTTGTTACATACTTATCGCCGATAGCAGGCTCTAATGGCAACTCCTCGCCTTCAATTCTATCAATAACCCTTATTGCAGGAGTATTTAACCAAAGCTTGCTAACAGAAAGCGGTGACTTTAAAGTGCCATTTCCACTAAGCGTACCATCGCTATACACTTTCGTTAACAGCCCTTCCCCATAGATTGTGTCAATGTTATTAGTAGTAACTAAACCACTAATAGGAACATTAATAAGATGCTTTTCATCATCATCGCCTAATATTTTGTATGACACATTAACAGTAGCACCACTTGATGAACCTTCCTTTTCATCATATGGGTTATCATACACAATTTCAAGGTCATAAACAGCACCACTTAAAATAGGTGTTAAATCGACAACAAATTTCTCTCCATCGTTTCTGGTAAGAATTACAGACTTAGTTTCCTCATCTAACTCTGCACTCTTAATGTCAGCATCTTTTAATGTTTTGAAATTATGGTCAATTTGGTTTATTGATAATTTGCAATTAAGTGTTTGGTCCTCACTATAAGGGCTAACCAACTTGTAGTAATAAAGTCCAATATTACCCATTTTTTACATTATTTTATTTACATTATTAATTTAATATAAATATTATTTTTTTTTCCTTTATACATTAACAAAATGGTAATATTTATATAAACAATACAAATTTTTTAAAAAAAGTTTATGAAACACCCAAAAGGCTATTGGAAAAATAAAGAAAATATGATGAATGAGGCTAAAAAATACAGCACAAAGGAAGAATTCCAAAAAGGCAACTTAACTGCATTCTTAGCCGCCTATAGGTATGGCTATATAGATAACATGGACTGGTTGGTAACACAAAAACAGCACAAAAAAGGATATTGGACTTATGATACAATTGAAAAGGAGGCTGTAAAATATAATACAAAAACAGAATTTTTTAAAGGAAACCAAACAGCGTATAGAGCAGCATTAAAACTTGGAATAATTGATGACTTCTTTATGCTTAATGATTATGTAGAATGAAAAAAGCAACCTATTATGGTTGCTTTTTATGCGTTAAAAGTATGTTTACAACTTCCTTAATGATGTTGTGCAAATCTGATTCTGTTATTTTAACAATGGTTTGTTCATCAACCTTATTTGTAAGCCCCTTATGTTTTGTTTCAGCAAAATCTTTAACGTCATTCATTGACATTCCTTTTGCTGCCTTCTTTATTTTGCTGCTTGGATTTTTCATTTCGCCCTTTTTATAAGCATCTACCATTCCGAAAAATCTTTGCTGTGATTTGCTTTTGCTTGGCATACTATTTTATATTTTAAACTTGTTATTTTCCCATTTATAATTATTAAATATATTCATATATTCCATTCCACAGTTATAAAATTTAAATGATTTCATATATCCAATAAATGTTCCTGCAAAGTTTTCTTCCAATGGATATGTTCTTGTTGGATTGAGCATATAATTTGTTATAATTGTTTCTGCCAATCCTTGCGTTCCGCCTCCCAATGACATATTAAATGGCACACCTTCTTGTTTTTCATATAAATCATTAAGGGCGCGGAAATTGAAGTTTGGCAAGTTATTTGTAACATATACCAATTTTCCATTAACATAGAAATACAACTTAATATTTCCAAAGAAATTTTTTATTTTAACGTGAACTGTTTGCCATTCACATTCTTTTATAACGCCAGGGAATGAATACCCCTCTTCTATTGAATATTTTCCATTATTTTCAGATTCGCAGTCAAAAACCAAATATCTATATCCAATTGAGCCATCGTCTTTAATCCTTAAAGCAAACGCATTATTATAAATGTCATTATACAAATCATCATATTTGTTATTTGCCTCATCCCTTAATTGGTCAATGTTTCTCACAGTATATCCGGTTGGAGTTCTGTTCATAAGGATAAATAAGTTTTCTTTAAACTTATTTCTTTTGCCAAAATACATCATTTGTGTTCCTTCTACCCAATCTCTTACTGTAAATCCTGAAGGAGTTCTGTCGAACAATAGAAATTTGTTATCAGTGTAGAAATAGTATAAATTACCCGACGAAAGTAAGAAGCCATTGTCTGTTTCATACTCGAAATCTGTTATATTAAGTTCATTTTCAAAGTAACTACCTTCTTCTTCCAAACCATCGAAATCGTCAATGTAGTCACCTTCACCGAATATGTCGTAACAAGCCAAACATTTATTTGGATTGTAGTTTTTCACATATGCTTGTCTAACGCACCCGCAATAAGTTGTAAATGAAACTTGTTTATGCTCAACGGGCTGCTCTTTACAACACATACAACTTATAACAGTATGTGGTAATGATTCATCAATTACTTTTGGTTTTATATCATAGTCTAAATAATCATCCATTATACTATGCCCTTCGCAATCAACAATATCTGAAAATAATTCTTCCTCTGTTGGGGTATAATATGATTCGTCGTAGTAGAAAAAATTTGTATAATCATCAATGTTATCTTCTACAAATTCAGGCTCAACATTATCAAAATAGCCTATGATATAATCACTTTTATCAATGTGTGCATCTTCAATGTAATCATCATATGATAATGTAAAGCAAGATTCTCTTCCTTCTACGTCTTCTTTGTCATAAAGATATATCCATTTATTTTCTGCTCTTGTGCCTAAATAAAAGAATATACCTTTATTCTCCGGGTATTTATCATTTAAGGTTTTATCTGATTCTTTTTCAAATTCACATTTATTTAAAACAAATTCAAATTCCCAAGTATCATAATTTTCCATTTTAGTAGGCAATATATAATACTCATCGCATTTTGTTTTAATAAATCCTTGATAAAATCCGCCGTTTAACTTTATAATCCCGTCTTCAACGTGCAAAGGATAATCGTATAATAAAGTAGTACCACTAACAGCGTGTAACTTAAGCCTATTATCATTCCCAATGATTTCATACTTTGATGTTGTGTATATATTAAAAAAATCCTTATTGCTAATTCTATCTTTTCTATAAGTGATTAATCCATTATCTATTCCCGTATAACCAATATTGCTTAAAACAGAATTCTTTGTATACGCACTTTCCCATTGATAATTGTCAACACTAAAAAGCCAAGTATCACCACTAACGCATTCAGGCAATGACGAATCAATGTATGATATTAAACAATTATCATACATACTATCACTATTGAAATTATATGAACCATAGGAATCTTTATTGATAAAGAAATCCCAATATTCATCCTTATTTACCCTTATTTTTAAATTATGATAGTTATTATCCTTAAGATTAGCCATTGTGCTTGTATTTATTACTACTTATAAATATTTATATTAAATAAAATATTTCTTTTATGAAGACAATAAAATTAACTGAAGAACAATTGCATTTGGTTACAGCCTTGATTGAAAGTAACGGTGGAGCACCTGATTTCGAAGATGGCGACATCAAAGAATATGGCGATTCAACTGAGAATGGAATAAGTGCAACTGTTCATGATGATGAAGGTAATCCTAAATATGGTAAAATGCCAACTGCTGATAAAATATCAAGCAGAATGACCCCACAGAGCTATTGGGCAAATAACACTAACGGTAGAAGATTAACTGCCTATTAATTAGAAAGAAACGTTATGCCATTAATAATAGAAGATGAAGGTAAATTGCTTGGTAAAAAACAAGCAAAAGTGCCTGATAAACTTATTAATAAAATAAAACAAAACTTAAATCTCTTTGGCCAATATAAACAATCAAAGGGTTTTAAGCGTGCTAGTTCTATTGTTGATGATGACTATAATAAAAGGTCGAATAAAAAAGATAAAATTCATAATGGAGATAAAACATTATCATTTTCAGATATAAAGAAAATAGACCACGAATTTAAGAATATGAGCATCAATGACGATGATGCTAATATGAAAAATCTTGGATATATTCTTCCAGGAGGAAATGATATGAAAAATTGGGCTCATGATACACTTAGAAAAATGAGAACAGCTGTTAAGAAAGTAAAAGGAGTTCCTCCAGTACCGAAGCTTGAAAAAAATCCATTAAAGGTGCCTGATGCTCAGAAAGATATTAAAATGGGCAATGCTTCTGTTAGATTAACGGAAGGATATGACGATGATGCTTTACATCCATATTATGAAGCAATGGAAGAAAATGGTGTGTATGAAGTATTATGTGATTTTTTGTTTAGAACCACAGATAAGCAACAATGGACGCCACTTATACAGCCTGATATGTATAAAAAAGCATTATCAGAATTTATAAGGTTTGGTAAATTTGTTCACTTTCCTGTCAAATACATATATCAATGGATTGGAATTATAATGAATAATACAGCAAAACTAAGAGCAAATACAGAATTAGCCGGGCACGATAGTTGTTTTCCAATTGATGAACTCAAAGATGTAATGGAACAGCATCCTGATAAATTTGCAGACGCAATAAAAAAATATGGAAACATAAATGATGAAAACTATTATAAAAACGCATATGAAATACTTGATTATATTGGATTGTACGACTGGATGAGTATGCCTGACGGCAGCGATGCTTGGTCTGATTTTGGTCTACCTTCATTAGAAAAAGTAATAGCTGAATATAAAGAAGGAATGACTCCTGAAGAAACAATAGTCATCATTAACAAAGCTTTGGATTGCGCTCACCCAAGAGGCGATTTATCATCAATATTTATAGTTGGCGGAAGTAGAACACTTTCAGAGATTTCAGAAAGCGTTAAAAGAAATAAAAAAATAATTGTAAACGAAAACCAATTATTAGCATTAAAAGAATATCATGACCAATTGCTATTCATTAAACAAAGAAAAAGAAGTATATATTGATGAACCTGGAGCAAAAATAGAAGTGTTTGACGTTGTACTTGAACATGGAAAAATAAACGGACAAAATGTTTCAGGGAAATCATTAATGAAAACACCTATCATAATAGAATATTAAAAAAAGAAAATTAACTATTTATTATTAAAATAAAATATTTAAAATTTATATAAATATGGCACTATTAGAAAACGGACAATCTTGCCTTGAAAATAAAGGTATAGATGAAAGAAGCAAAGAAATAACTCGTTCAGATTATAATATCGAGAACCAATATGGTCCAACGCATCCTGATGCAATTAGCAATGGGGACCCACAAGGAAAAGGTACTGGACACGGAGGTCATACTGCATATAATCCCGATTGCTCAAAACCTCTCAATATGATTGATTACAGCAATTTCGACACATTTAATGGTGGCGGAGAATATGATATTAAAGGGCGTGAAGGAATTGGAGGACGTGAAAGAAGTATGGCACGTTCTTTGTATAACCCAGAAAATCAATATGGAGCAGAACTAATTAACACGGCCGAAAATGTCGCCCAAGGTCAGTATTATATTGGTCAAACATTTAAACACTTATAATTAAAACATGACATTAAACCTATCTGACATATTAAATAAGGTTTTAAATGAATCGGTTGGGTCAAACGAAGTTGTGTCCGTTATAAACAATCATAATTATGTTGATATTAATTATGTTGATGAAGAAGGACACGCTGTTGGTAGGCGTTTGATTCAACCATATGCTTATGGCCTATCTATGGCAGGAAATGAGGTTCTAAGAGCCTTTCAAATGGAAGGAGATAGCTATCGGGGACAACCTCATTGGAAAACGTTTAGATTAGATAGAATAACGTCATGGCATCCAAGAAAACAAACATTTAATATGCCGCCGCCAATGCAAGGTTATAATACTGAAGATTATAATGAGAATGGCGATGGCTCAATGTCAAAGGTATATGTACAGGCTAAATTTGGTAATAGTTTAGATGACACGTTGGCATTTGTGAAAGCACAAAGGGATTTTGTTAAAAACGCACCAAAGGTTAATTCCAAAAATACACAAGGTCCAATTCCATTTGCAAATCAGCAAAGGAAGAAAAATGTGTTCACGTCACAGCCAAATAGTAAAAAATATGCTCAATATGCTAAAAACATTCAGGATACTGAAAATGAAATTGATAGATTCAATGATGATGTTTGGACAAAAGCAGAAGCAGAAAAACAACAACAAAATGATGCAATGTTACAAAACAGTGTTAAAAAACCTCAGCAAATGCAGCAAGGTCCAATAAACACTAAAACTAATGATGATAAAGAAAAAAATAAACAATAATGGGAATTGATGCCAATAAATTTGAGCAAATTAAAAATAAAGCTCGAAAAATGATTCATAGCGATGCACAGGCTGATAGTGCAATTATCAAAGAGCGTCAAATGGACAGGGAAAGAACCTATAGAAGTTTAAAAGGCTCTTCAGCTCCTGCTATTACCGGTTTCGAAAATATAGCCCCTTCATATGGTTCAAATGGAACGTCTATCAGTAGAATAAATGAAAATTATTCTGATGATAATAGTGAGGAAAGATTATACGCTGCGATGGATAATAGAATGAAACAATATTCTGAAAATAGACAAGCACAACCTTCTATGGCAGTTTCACAAGCCCCAATGCAAGTTAATAAAAACCTACCAAAAGAAATTCTTGAATCGTTCAGCAATAACTACATAGACCAAAGCGTATTTGACCCCAATATGTCAGTATTGGATAAAATGGGAATAACGGGAGATAATTTGCAGCCGCAACAAGAAAGCTATGCTACGCAACAACCACAATCAACAGCAAAGGTTGATTATGAAATGATTAAGGCAATTGTGGAATCTTCTGTTAAGAAATATGTAAATGCCCTTGGTAAGAAAATGTTAACTGAAAACAAATCAGTAACAAATTTGGATGAAATAAACGCAATACAAATAACAGATAAAAAAATTGCAATAGTAACTAAAAATGGAAATCTATTCGAAGGCAAATTGCAATTTGTGAAAAACGTAAAAGGTGAGTAGTTAACTCACCTTTTTTATTTGCGCATAAAAAAACTTTTAAAGAAAGTATTTACCGAGACGAAAAAAAACTTATACTTTGTAAAAGCAATAATGTTAAATTGCTATATTATGACAGAGAACACGGTCGCACTGAATTTTTAAGCGAAAAAGTTTTTAACTAAAAAAATAATTTAATAAATGAAATAATTAATTATGAACAAAAAAATAAAGATGTTAGTTGTGCCTAGTGACACACATGGCTGTGGCCTTTTTAGGTCAGTAGCGCCTCATACTTATATTCAAGAGCATTATCCTGATGAATTTGATGTTGATATTGTATACCATTTGCCAAAGGAAAATCTTGACACTTATTTATCACAATATGATTTGATTCATATTCATAAACAGTTGGATAGAAATTGTGAAATAATGAAGATGATTAAGTTTCTTGGAATTCCTGTAATATTGGATATTGATGACCATTATTTATTGGGAAATGACCACCCAATGTCATTAACGGCAAAGAAAGAAAGGTGGCATGAGCCTATTATAGAACACTTAAAATTGGCAGATTGTGTTACAACAACAACTCCAATATTTGCTGACGTATTGAAAAAGCACAATAAAAACGTATTTGTATTTCCAAATGCAATTGACCCAACAGAAAAACAGTATATTCAAACAAAAACAAAGTCTGACATGTTAAGGGTTGGCCTTATTTGTGGTTCTTCTCACTTGAAAGACATTGAATTATTGGGGGATTTGATAAGCAGAACGCCAAGTAACGTACAAATTGTCTTATGCGGATTTGATACAAATGGTACAATTACAACATATAATCAACAGACTGGAGAAAAAACGCAAAGACCAATTAAACCTGAAGAAAGTGTATGGTATACATATGAAAAAATTATAACAGGTAATTATAAAACTCTTTCTGATGAACATAAGGATTTCTTATCAAAGTTTATGAAGGGGGTTGATGACCCATTTGTAAATGAAAGGTATAGAAGAATGTGGACAAGGGATATTAGCAAATATGCAACGCACTATGAGAATGTTGATGTGCTTCTATGCCCATTGAAGGAGAACGAATTCAATAAAGTAAAGAGTGAATTGAAGTTTGTTGAGGCCGGATTTACCAATACTGCTGTAATTGCGCAAAATTTCGGAGCGTATACAATAGGTTCTGTTCCGATGATTGAATTTGGAGGTAAAATAAACGAAAATGGTAACTGTTTATTGGTAAATTCAAGCAAAAATCATAAAGATTGGACAAAATATATCACAAAACTTGCAGAAAATCCTGACATGGTTAAAAAATTACAAAAGAATATGCATGATTATATCGTAAAAGAGTATTCGATGGAAAAGGTTTGCAAAGACAGGGTTGAACTTTACAGAAAATTGGTAGATAAATCTGTTCATAGTTAAGATATTTTCAAAAAAGAGTGGTTTTTTTAAAAAATTGCTCTTTTTTTTATTTTTTATTAATTTTTTTTGTATATTTGTATTGAAAATATTATGTTTTATTTTTAAAAAATACAATTATGGTAGATAAATTAAAAAACTATGAACTTTATTTGAAAAAGTTAAATCAACTTGGAATTGAAACTGATAAATTGGCTGAAAAATTTGGAGAAAAGATAGCCGAAGCCACATTTAGCAACAATGATTCCAATGGGTTAGCGTTTGATGGCGCATTAATAAACACAATTCTTTATAAACTTACCCCGTATGCCATTAAAATCAATGAAATGTTTCAAAAAGAGATACAGGTAGATAAAAATTCGCTTGTAAAAGTATGTTTATTACATCAAATTGCAAAGGCAATAAGATTGGAAAAGAATGACAATGAATGGGAAATTAAAAATCGTGGCATAATTTACAAATATGCAGCAAATCAACCGTCAATCAGAACAGGCTTACATTCACTTATAATGGCAACCAATTGTGGAATATTATTCACAGCAGAAGAAGCAGAAGCAATGACTGTTAATGACAGGGATTTAAGTGATGACCAAGCAAGATGGCACTCAAGCCTAATGGCATCAATTGTAAGGCAAGCCAATGAAATGGTTTACCTTGAAGCAAATAACACACCAAAAGAAACAACAGAATAATGGCAGCATATAAAAAAGAAACAGTGAATGATATTTTCAGAAAAATCAATAATTTAAACGAAATGTCTGATAAATCTAAAAATGATGACGAAAAATTAACAAAACATATCATCACAAAAATAACACCAACAATAGATGGCGAAGAAAGAGAAGCATTAGACGATAGAAAAGATTTTATTACGTATGCTAAGGAAGCAATTGGAATAATCCCATTAGATATTAAGTTTAAAAAACTTGATGAAAAGGCTGTAATACCAACATATGCTCATGATGGTGATGTTGGAATGGATTTGACAGCAATTGACGTAGAGTACGATTCTAAAAATGATTGTTACGTTTATCATACAGGATTAACATTTGAAACTGATAAACATTATGGAATTTTCTTATTTCCAAGAAGTTCTAACAGAAAAACAGAAGCATATTTAGCAAACCATGTAGGAATTGATGATTCAGCAATTTATCGTGGAGAAATAATGCTTTGTTTCAAAAATAGAACATCATTAAGGCAGTATGCTTTTGAAGGCAGAATGATAACATTTTGGAAAGCTATTGAAGAAGGTAAAAGCGTAGAGGAAGCAACAAAAGAAAGCGTAGGTGCATGGATGGAAGCGATGAATAATCCAATGTTATTTGCACCTTACAAAGTTGGCGATAGAGTAGCACAAATGGTTGCGTTACCTTACCCAAATGTTAAGTTGAACGAAAGACAAGAATTGTCAAAAACAGAAAGGGGAGAAAATGGTTTTGGTTCTACTGGTTCTTAAATGTATAAAGTTATGGGAAAAATAAAAGAAAATTTGATGAAATATAGTTATAATGATATTATGGTCAAGCCGGCCATATTATCAACAATAGAACATAGAGCAGAATGTAATCCTTATGACGAAAGTGGAATGCTACCATTATTTACTGCACCTATGGATAGCGTTGTTAATATTGATAACTTCGAACTATTTTTGGAAAATAAAATTATACCAATATTGCCAAGAACAGAAACTTTAAATGATAGACTAAAATTTGTTGAAATTGGAAGGTGGGCAGCGTTTTCATTGGATGAGTTTGAAAATAATTTTACAAAATCAGTTGATTCGAAAAAATATGTATATCCATTACATATACTAATTGATATTGCAAATGGACATGTAGCAAAACTATATCAATCAGTTAGAGCAGCAAAGGGTATATTTGGAAATTCGCTAATTATAATGGTTGGAAACATTGCAAACCCAGAAACGTATAGGGCTTGCGTTGAAAGCCAAGTAGACTATGTAAGGTGTTCAGTTGGAACAGGTGCAGGGTGCATAACATCAAGCAATACGGCGATAGGATACCCAATCGCTTCACTTATTTCAGAAATTGCTGAGATTAAGAAGGAATTTATTGAAAGAGGTGCCGATAAGTCAAAACTCACCAAAATTATTGCTGATGGCGGAATAAGAAATTATTCAGACGTTATAAAAGCTTTAGCATTAGGTGCTGATTACGTTATGGTTGGTAGTGTGTTTTCAAGAATGATGGAATCTGCTGCTGTTAAATTAATGGATAGAGGAACGACAGATAAAAAGATTAACTTAAGATTTCCAATTGAAAATTATGAAAACCTTAAATTCGAAAACGGCTTATGGACAGGAGAATACACTGATGAATTTATAAAACACTTGGCTAAAGGCGGAAGAAATGTTGAAAAAGAAACAAAAAACATTGGCGAGATATATGCCAAATTCTATGGTATGGCTTCAAAGGCCGGACAGATTGCAATGAAAGGCAAAAAGGTTCATACAAGCGAAGGGATTGAGAAATTAATTCCGGTAACATATACAATGAAAACTTGGGTTGAAAATATGACAGATTATTTAAGGTCTGCAATGAGTTATACAAATTCAAGAACACTTGATGAATTAAGGGAAGCACAAGTTGTTTTAATTTCAATGAACACTTATAATTCAATTAATAAATAACTTAAATGGGTGAGATAAACTCTCACCCATTTTTTATATTTTAATCCTTCTTAACCGTATATACGGTATGCTCTGCGTCATCTTCCACTACTGTTGATACTTCAACGTGGTAGCCTTCAGCCAAGAAACTTGTATGTTCTCCTTCTGCCGTATTATCACTTGGGTTGAAGTCATAGAACTTACCTCCTGTTACAATTATTTTAGCTGTTCCATTCTTATAATTTGCGTCATAACAATTCAAAAGATATTGAGAGCCATTATTCTTAAACGTACCGTTGGAAATGTTAATAGTCCCAGAATAACAATAAACTAATTCACCGCCACTTCTATCGGTTTGATATGTGGTTGTTGAACCTGTGAGATTAATTACAGAATCCTTACCATTTGCTTCAATACAAACACCTTGTCCTGCATCTATAATACCTTTACCACCTATTGTGATATTCTGCGTTCCTCTTGACATTATAGCAGGCTGCGTTGAACTCGTTGTTAAACCACTTATTGTTAAGTTATGACCATTAATATTAAGCTTAACAGAATTTGATGCCATAACACCAGGTCCGAACCTTCCACTTACAACATCTTCACTTAACTTAACAGTACCATTGTTATTCATAAGGGTATTAAAAGATTTTCCTTCACCTGGAAGATTATACGTTACGTTTCCACCAATATCGCCAACAATCTTCTTCAAATTGTAAATCTCATCTTCCTTCTCTTTCAGCAATGCATCAACTTCAGTTTTATTATAATATAACTGAGGGCCGAATATTTCAGTTAATGGAATGTAAATATCTTCTATGCCGCTATCAGTGTTGAAATCAATAATAAGGTTTCCATCCTCAACCCTTACATCACTTATCATGCCATCTTTTAAAAAAGGAGTAGCATCAATTGAGTCAATGTATGTTGTGCCATGATAAAACACTATGGAATGATTTACACCATCACTCTCATATTCAACACCATCAATATAATTTGACACATCAGGAATCTCACTCTTATCTGCCTTTTCAGATATTAATGATTCCATCCTTTCGTTATCAAACACCGTTAATGATTCCTCACCATTTAAAGCATACTTATAGCCCACTATTGTTCTAACCTTGTCGCCACTAGAACGATAACGAGCCAATATTGCTTCACCATCATTTGCCTTGCTTCCATTTGCGTTTATCTGAGATTCAGCTTCAGAATGGTTTGCAAATAAATTCTTATTACGTAAGAATAATACACTCTCAAAATTCTTGTCCATAAATTACAAACTATTTTATATATAAATATTTTAAATGACATGAAAAATGCAGCCATTTCTGACTGCATTTTATAAATTATGATTTTAATTTCACTTATGCAAAGTTCAATGTCAAACCATTTGCAACTGGGTCTGTGATTGCGCCACCGCCACCAACGTTGTAAAGGTAGAATACCTGGTTCTT
>Ga0310697_10000334_pt1 | contig 67037 bp, 85 predicted proteins | sample 172DNAGHGlowgp2_FD_203883 | JGI IMG/M metagenome (GOLD analysis project Ga0310697, IMG submission 203883) | Sheep rumen microbial communities from Palmerston North, Manawatu-Wanganui, New Zealand - 1728 DNA GHGlow gp2 (v2) (version 2) | ecosystem: Host-associated > Mammals > Digestive system >...
AGTCTGCACCAGCACTTGTGCGACAGATACTTGCATTTTCCGCACGGGCGGGGCTTGCGATGTGCGCGATTTTCGTCTTTTGCCATTTCTTTCCGTTCTTGGTTGTTTAAAATCGCCCTGTTTCGACCTCTCCGAGCGCGGGCGAACCTCTCGTCAAATAGGTAATAGGAAACCTTGGGTCTGTACCGCGATTGGGAAGAAAGGAACGAAACCCAATCCGGCAAATTTCTTCTAGTTTTCGGCGATTTCGTCTGGTTGAGGGATAGGAGCGGCGGGAATCACGCAACATCCGCGCCTGTCTGCCTCGGCGTAAAGCTCTTCGAGCCTTTTCTCGTACTCTTCCTGTGTCATCTGGCTACCTCTCTTCCTACTTCGTTGCCTGGCAGTCCGTGCAAGTTCCGTCCGTGCAGGTTCCCGTCGCGCACTTCGCGGCGGCGTCCGCCTTGGCCTTCGCATCGATCTTCCGCACGGAGCTGTCGGCCTTGGCGTTGACCACGCTTGCCTTGCCGGCGGCCTGCGCGGCGAGGATGGCGGCGATGGCCTGCGGATCCGCCGCCGCCTCGGAGAGCGGCACGCCAGCCGCCGCAGGCGACGCGATGGCCGCCGCGAGCCGCGCGATGTAGGTCATCGTCATCAGGCTCTTCGCGAACTCCTCGCTCGGAGAGCTGGACAAGCCGCCCATGTCGAACGAGATCGTGCCGTCGGGATTGACGGTCGCCTTGATGTTGTCCACCTCGGACTTCATCATGTTGGACCTCACGCTGACCTTCCATCCCTTGCCCTCGCCGTTGTTCTCCACGCTCACCGTGCGGCATCCGCACAGCGCGAAAAGCGCCGCGCACAGCATTGTCGCTCCAGTCCTGATGGCCGAACTGCGTTCGGCCCACCCTGTCTTGATCCGTTTCACTTCGTGTTTCCTTTCCTGTAGTTGCTCGCCCCGAACAGACGGAGCGCGTAGTATTCCGTTCCGGCGCGCCACCCGGCGACGCCGAAATGCCTCAACAGCGCGTAGTAGCACTCGTCCGCCTGTTCGCGCGTGACGCCCATCGCCCATCCGTGGCGATAGAGGTAGTCGTGAAGGGTGGCTGCATAGACGCGCGGGGCCTCCAGCGGATGCCCGCACACACGCCACAAAAAGCGAGGGATGGACGCGCCGTCCGTTGTCGCGCCGGACTCGATGTCGAAACGCAGGTCGCACACGCGGTCGATGTGCCAGTCATCCATCAGCACGGCCTCCGTCTCGCCGAGCGTGGAAATCGGAAGACGAATGATTGGAGCCGTGCAGGATGCCCACTTCGTTATCATTGCCCACCTCCGAAGAAGAACTTGAAGAGCCACACTATCGCGCCGCCGATGACCGATGCGAACAATGACAGCGCGGCCATCACGCCCTTGCGCTTGTCGGCGTCTCGCTCCAGCGCGCGGATGCGGTTCTCGTGATCGCTGTGCTTGTCTGCCATTCCCTTCGTCCGCTCGTCGATGCGGGCGACGGTCTGCTCGATGCGGCCAAGCCGCTCGTAGATTTCAGCGTTCTCGCCCATTTGCTACACGCCTCCTTCCGCCGCCGCGAGGACGGCCTCCACCTGCGCGTCGTCCACGCCGAGCGCGGCCTTGGCGGCGGCGAGCCACTGGCCGAACAGCTCGTTGTCCTCGGACAAATCCTGCGCGAGCGAGAACGCCGTCCACGCGTTCATGCCGTTGACGGTCTGCGCCTCCAGCCACGCGCGCAGGGCGTCCCACTTGCCGATTGCGGAGAGCGCGGCGTAGAGGCGCAGCTTCGAGAAGGTGCGCGAAGCCGGAATCACCCGCGCCTCGTTCTCCTCTTCGGTCGCTGCGTACTCGCAGTCCGTCCAGTCGCCGGGCGAGTCCCATGCCGCGAGCGCGACGCGCGTGATTCGCGTCGGGCCTTTGTCTGTCTTGCGGCGCAACGCCATACCGCTGTCCGCGTTGAGCACCGTGGTTCCGTCTGTGTTGGTAGTGATTGTCATCGCTAAACTCCTTACCAAGATAGCGTCCAGTTCTTCGCCGTCATCGCGGCCTCGATCGCGCTCTGCTCCGACGCGGTGAACAGCCCCTTGATTGCCGCGTTGAGCGTGATGGTCTGGCCGCTCTTGTTGCATGTATTCAAGTTGCCAATGAAGCCGTCCGTGATTGCTCCGTTCACGAACGTCGCCACGCTCGCCTTGTCGCGAACATGGATAGAATGTGCGAACGAAACCGAAAGATTCGCCGTGAAATGCGTCGGCAGAACCTCAAGGCTATAACATCCGTTGAACACGTTGGTGTTATTGGTCGAAATCCCGATGTCGAGCGTGTCGGGAAGCGCGCGCAGATAGGCGCAACCGGAAAACATGTACGAGCAGTTGGTAGACTTTGACGTGTCCATCACCGACGGCGCGTCTGTCAGGGAATAGCAGTTGTAGAACATTTGGCTCGTGTTCGTCGCCGCCGAGTTGGACATCACGAGACTCGCCGAGCTTTTCAGCGAACGGCAATCCGCGTAAATTACAGACGGATTGGTGCAGGCAGAGATGTCGAGCGGCGGCACCTCGACGAGCGACATGCACCCGAACATCGACCTGTTCCCGCGATTGGAAGCAAGGACGATAGACGGAAAATCTATCGCCACGAGTCCATACGCATTCTGCGCCGTGTAATTGTTTTCGTAAGCGGATGATATAGCCAACGCAGTATTCCCGACAACCCACAGAGGCATCGTCGCGATTGCCGAAGTTGAAACTTGTATGTCAAGCGATGTGAAGCCTGTCGAAGAATAGTATGCGATCCATCCGTATCTGCCAGAGATTAGCTTCGTCGCATCCCATGTATGCGCGGCATTAGACGTATAGACACTTCCATCGCTCGTCACGGCCTTAGCGACGCCAGTAAATATTGAATAATCACTCGTATTCATGATCTTCGGAACGGTCGGGCATACCGCTCCGTCGAAAAGCACATAAGCCTTGTGCGCGTAGTCCTCCGTGTCCGCCGCCAGCAACGCCTTGATGTCAGGCCAGCCGTACATCGCCGCGACCGGACTCGCAGAACTGCTGCCGCCCGATATGCTCGCGATGGACGCTGGGAACGACGAGAGCGCGTTAGTCGGCGCGACCGTCGGGTTCTTCGCCTCGATGGCCGCCTTGATTGCGTCGCGGTTCGCCGCGAGGTTTGTCATCTCCGACGCAATGCTCATGGCGCGACTCCTCCGTTTATCGCCGCAAGGACGGCCTCGACGTTCCCGACGAGCGCGTAGACGCACGCGGCGGACGGGTACTCGTCCGCGGTCGACGACGACGAGACGGACTGCACCTTGTTGGACACGGACTCGAACGCGGACGGGTCGAGCACGCCCTCGGCGTACGAAAACCCGCCGGAAAGCTCCGAGATGGAGACGACGTGGCGACCCGCGGCGAACTGCGACGGAGGCTGCGCGCCGACCCATGTCGGGGCCGTGCCGCCCGGAAGGACGAAGCTCACGGCCTGGGAACCGGTCACGGTCATGTCCACCACGAGGTCTCGCGCGCGGCCCGGAATCTCCGCAGGGAGCGTCAGCATCGTGGTTGTCGACACGGGAACCACGTTCACCGCGCGGTCGGCGAGGTGGCCGGGAAGAGTCCTATCGGCAACTACCGCAAATCCGCCTCCCCAATCGTCCGCCGTCCATTCCAGATGTGTCGACTGCGCGTTTCCTTTGTCTCCGCCAAGACCTCCTACAGGGTCACCGTCAACATAGACCTCGGGATGCCAGGAATCGTCCAATCCCGTCTCTATCTTGACAACGGCTCCATTACGCTCGGGAGGCTTTGCAGTCCATTCGCCCGGCGTCACGAGCGCGTAGGGAAGCGCGTCCGCGTCCGCCTTCTGCGCGAGCGCCGCGTTCACCTCGCTCGCGTTCGCCTTTCCGCTGATGTCCTGGTGCGCCGTCAGCACCGTCGCGCTCGTCCCGCTCTTCAGCTGTATCGTCGTCTTGTCAGCGTCCGCGCCCGTTCCGGGCGTCACAAACATCTCGCTCTTGTCCGCCTTGCCGCTGACGTCAACAGGCGCGGGGATCGTCGGCTTGTCCGAGAGGTCGTTGTACGACCCGCTTGTCGAAACAGCGGCGAAATCAGGCTTGTCCGTGACATCATCCCACGAAACGGACCCGCCGCCGCCGCCCTGATTGAACAGGTCGAGCGGCGTCATCTTCACTATGTTCGATTCAGCCATGACAGTTCCTCCCTTTTACGACGTGGCCGACTGCGCGGGAGTCTCGTCCGGCGCCTCCGCTTCGCAATAGTAGAGACGGCAAACATAACCGCTCGGCAGTTCCCCGGTGCCAGACTTTAAAAGAGAGATTCTTGAACCTTTGGGGCACGGGAGCGTAATAGCAAGATTGCTGTTGCCCGAGACAGACTGCGCGGCCAACGTGGTTCCGCTGGAATCCTTTACCTTTGCGGTGATGCTAAGATTTTCGCCTGTCACGCTGTCAATAAACATTACAAACCACCCGCTCTTGGGCAAATATCCATCGGCCGGATAGATTGTGTCGCTGCCTAAAGTAATTTCCACTCTTTTACCAGCGGCTGACGACGGCATCATGGCTTTTGGTACGCCACTGCCATTTACGGCACCTGTGAAACTTACGGCCCCTGCGATTTCGACTTCATTTGGCTTCAGATATATCCAGCTAGTACTGTTGTTTGTCAACATAACCCCTCTAGGGTATGATTCGTGACCATTGCCGAAAACCGTAATGCGACCATGACCATCATCGGCATTAAAACCCTTTCCGCCTGAAAGCACCATAGCGCCGTTGTCAACCGTGTGACACATGGCAAACCCATTTTTCATAGCTAGGGATTTAGGTACAAGTATTGCTGCCATAGATGTTGTTGAGTTCCTAGGCACAGAATAACCCCCAAGCGTTTTCAGCGGCACCAGCAGCATGTTCTCACCTCCGTCAACGGGGTAATAGTCGCCGTAGTTAGGAGCCACATAGCCGTATGGGCACGGCTTGCGATATGTCGGATCGGTATCTCCTGAAAAATATCCGCTATTTTCAAATTGGTGCGCCCAGTTTTCCTCGTCTTTTTCGTCTTGACTTTTTGCCTTGTGGCAGTAATACGAATGGTTTGAGGCAAAATTCCAACCAGGAATGTCTTCCCTCACTTCTTGCAGCACTGCGGAATTGACATCGCCGGGATAACCTTGGTTGTAGGTAATCCGCCCATGAATCCGATTGGACGGGTCGCTGATGCCAAGGTGCATCTGCGAAATCCAGGGCTTGCTAAAATGCCCGCACTCGTAATCGTGCTGGACTACCTCAAGGTTGATCTGCGGTTCGTAATTTGGATTTGTCTCAAACTCGGGGTAGGCCATCGTGAATCCAAACGGAGTAGGATAAACCGTCGATTCGCCGCTGACGGTAGCCGTGCCGACGGGCAGCGCACAGATGCACCTCCTGTTGTTGTGCGTCGTCAAGTGACAGATGAGCGAGCTGTGCGTCGAATCGAGGAACCCGACGGCGTACTCGCAGTTGCTGGCGTGCAGGTGGTCTGCATAAATCATTTCGCTGAACACGAACCCAAACTTGAAGCCCTGCACGTAAACGTTGCGGTAAACTTGCTGGTCGTTCTGGTCCCCGCTCGACATCAAGCCGACGGTGTTCGTAGGGCTGCGCAGCAATTCCTTGGGCCCATTATCAACTCCTGCTGGCCATCCTATCTGCTTGTCCAACCCGAAATAGCAGTTCTCGACCGTAAGACGCGAGACGTTTTGGAAGTTCACCGCGCTCATCGTCGGATACATTTTGTCTTCATCCATGTGAACCTGTATTTCAAGGTTCTTCAACACGACGTTATCGACAGACCACTTGCCCCTGGCGAACGTGGCGTATGTTGTGTTCTCCGGCGCGGCCAAGACCGCATACGGACGCTCGTAGTATTTAACTCGGGGCGCATCAATCGTTGACCGCAATACGACGTTCTTCGTGGATGAAAAATGCTTGGATGTCTGATGTTCAACCTGATAGAAGTTCAGCGACTGGCACGGCATTTCGCCGACAAGCGCTATGTTCTTCGCGCCTGACGGTATGCGGAGCTGCGCGCGAAGCGGGCGTCCCAACGGATCAACCTCGTGCAATCCGCCTTTTATCATGTAAGGGGCGCCGGTGAACGGGAAATACACGACTCCTCCGCCATTTTCAACCGCCATCCTTATCGCCGCCTGAATCGCAACGGTGTCATCATTCACTCCGTCGCCTTTCGCGCCAAAGTCGCGAACATTCACGATCTCAGACGCCCTGTCACCCAATGAACGAGGCACAGACACAACCCTGTCGCTCAACGTCTCGTCAACGAAAACATCTGGCGCGTCATTTGCCTTCACCACGACCGAGTTGCCGATCCCGTCTTCGTGGATCGCATTCGCGTCCTCGATTTCAAAAATTTCGTCTCCGTTGTTGATTTTGGTTATCTTCTCCATGATTCATCCTCCGTTTCAAGCTACTGCTCCGAGGTACAGCACCCCGTCCGCAACACGCCGCCTGAACACCCTACCGACATACAGCACGCCGCCAAGCGCCTCGAAGCGGTCCACAAGCGACCTGTACTCGCGCCCCTCGCTCTCATACGACAGGCAGCCGTAGCCGCTCTCCTCGTCCTTTGAAATCAGCAAGCGGTGCCACAGGTCGTCGCCGCCCTGCGACTGCGGCCAGAACGCCCACGCGCCGCTTACCACGGTTGCGTCAAGCGCCTCAATTATCGCCATGCCGCGCACGTGCTCCTTGTGCCAGGCGTCGACGTACTTCATCAGGTCTTTGTACTTGCCGAGGTCAACGGGCGTGTCCTCGCCCACGAGCTGCGGCCAGTGCGTCACTTCGCAGAAGTCCTTGAAGTAGAGCGTTTTACGCTCCTCGTCGTCCAACACGAACAGAAGCGGAACAGTTGCCGCAGGAGGAACCGCGCGAAGCATCTGAACTGTATTGAGGTTGAGTTCGCACGAAAGAACGCCGTCGCTTCCGCTCCAGCTGTCGTTCGTGTCCGTAAACGGGAACATCGCAAGAGTCTCGCCGCACAACCCGACAACTCGAAGCCGCAGCTTGGAGACGTCCGTTACGAACGACACTCCGTCCGCGCCGCCGTTCGCTATCGTGACGGCGACATGCTCCCCTGCGGCGATAGTCCCCTTGAACTTCGCCGTCTTGTCCTTCAACTTCGGAATTATCTGCAAAGTAGTCATGCAGCCGTCCCTGTCTGTTGTGTCGGCGCGTTCGCCTTTGCGAGCACCGCCGCATTGTCGATTTCAGTCTGCGCCGTTCGTATCTCTCCCGCCACAAGCTCGATGTCTGCGGGGCGGATGTTGAGCATGTCGAAAGTGCCGTCCATGTGCGGCGGTTTGCCGGGCGTCGGGAAGGAGACCGTCTCCTGTGACACGGCGTCGCGGAGTGACTTCACCGCGAGGTCGAACACGGCGTCGTCCTGCGCGGCGGCGGCGATTGTCTGGAGCATCGCGCCCACTCCTGGCGGAACGACGTTCATCAGGAACGACTCCGCCACGGACGGGTTCTGCTCCGCCATTATCACGACGGTCATATGCCCCGCCTTCGTGAGCGAGAACGCGGGAATCATCGGCACGACGTTCTTGCCGTACCACCTCGCCACGCCCTTAACTATCGCCGTCTTCGTCATTTGGTTTTCCTTTCGTCTGGCTTTGTCCGATACGTCCGGGTCAAGCCAGCCATTGAGACAGGCTTGGCCCGGACCATCGGGCAAGGCCGCTTACGAGCCGGATGCCGTCGTGGTCTTAGCGGTCTGCGCCGCCTGAATCTGCGTCGCGACAGCCTGCGACGGAAGCATCACGTTCGGCGTGATGTAGGTTCCGAGCATCGAGCCGAGCTGCGCCTTCATGTTCGCGTTCTCCTGCTTGAGAGCCGCGATCTCGGCGGCAGCCGTGTTGTCGATGAGCTCCTGGCGCTGACGCCACTCGACGAGGGTCTTGATGACCGAATCCGTCTTATTGTCGGTGTAGATCTGCGCCTTGAGCTGTCCGTTCTCCGCCGAGAGGGTGTTGTTCTTCTCGACGAGCGTAAGCTCACGATGCGTGACGAAATCGTCGTGGCAGTGGTGATCGCCGCCGAAGAACCCGCCGCGAAGGAGTGGAGCGCCAAGCGCGACCGCGCCGAGAACCGTGCCAACCACGCCAAGCGCGTTGCCGCCGCGTCCGATGTTGATGTTGCCTCCGAAGCCGCGCATCAGGTCGCCGAAGCCGCCGCCGAAGCCGTTGCCGTAGCCGTATGCGGGAACCGCCACGGGATAGCCGTAGCCGCCCCAGCCGCCGCCCCACGGACCGCCCCAGCCGTTGTTGTTGGGATACTGGTTGATCGTGGTCGATCCCTCAGTCTTGGTTGTTTCATCCATGTTGGTATTCTCCTATTGGATTTGTTGTCGGTTTGTCCCGTCCGCACCGTGCGGACGGAAATCGTCCTAACCTCGCATGAGACCGGAGAGAGTGGAAACCTCCTCCTTGACGTCCTTCTCGGCATCCTCCTCGTTGCATGCCCAGCAGAAGTCGCTCGCAGCCATGATCGCTTCGGCTGCCTGGGTGTAGGACTTGTTCTTCATGATCCAGGCAAGAGCCTTGACAGCGCCCTCGCGCGTCTCGACGGTTTCGCCAGTGATGGTCTTGAATGTTTCCACGGCCTTGTCGTGCTTCTCCTTGTACTTCTTCATTTTGGCACGGTACTCCAACTTCTCGCGGACGCTCTCGCCGTTCTGCTTTGAGTTGTCGTTCATACCGTTCTGCATGGACATGCCGCGCATTGAGCCAACCATGCGGTTCCCAATCTGCGCGCTCGTCATGCCGCTGTCCATGTTGTTCGGGCCTGCCATGTTGTTGTCTGTTGCCATCGTTTTCCTTTCTCGCTGAATCTCACTTACCGCCCCTCGGCACTCGCCTCGGGAAAATCTACATGAAAAGCCCGCCAGCCGGAATCGCGTACTCCGTCCCTCCCGCGACCGCGCTCCCTCCGATCCTCCTGTACGCCGCCTCGCCTATCGCCTCGTGATACTTGCCGCCGTACTGCGCCGCGCGCTGCGGGTTGCTCCACGCCTTACCGGTCATCGAGAGCAGATGGAACATCGCCCCCGCGACGATCGCCTCCGCATAGCGCTCCTTAAACCACTTCGGGCAGGCTTCCCCGCCGACCTTCGGCACGACGGAAAAACGAACAATCGCCATTCTGTCTTCATACGAATAAACATATTCAGGTGTGAAGATATACGGATGAGGAACTGTCGCAATCTTGAATGGGACGGACTTGCCGTCACGCAAAGCCAATTCAAGTATAGTGCCAATCTCCATCCCTTGAGGTGGAGCCGGAATGTTGTACCTTCCGCCCCACCAATTTGTCGCCCTGTCAATTTCTGCAAGACAATCATTGGGCCAAGCCTCGGTCGGCATTGCCAAAACACAAGCGTCAGTCTCGCGGCAGAACTCCCGCAACGCGAATCCGAGCTGCTGGCGAACCATCAGGTCAGAAACTCCAGGCAATTCCGCTATCATCAGGTTCGCAAGCGAACCTATGTTGTCCGTCTCGACCGGCTCGACCTCTATTGCGTTGTCTCCGATGAATGCCATCTTCACGGTCCATTGGTTGTTTGGAAGGGGGCTAGGAGCATCTGTTCGCGACGCCCCTAGCCCCATCCTGTCACGAACGTTTCTTCGTCGAGAAGTGCATGACTTCCGGCGAAGTCGGCTCGCCACGTTCGATGGACGCGGGATCGACCGCGCCCGGATCAGAGTCGCCAGCCGCCTTCTTCGGCGGAGGCGTGGCGACGTTCTGATGCGCCGTCCCGACTTCCGCGTTCTCGGCGATGGCCGCCCTCGCGAGGACCTTTCCATCCGTAATCTCCCCGGCGCAATACTTCGCGTAAAGAGCGTCGGGTATCATCACGAACTTCTCCGGCAACGGGTCGCCATCAGCGAACCACGGCACCACGCGCCCGTCGACGAGGCTTGCAATCGTCTTCGCCATCTCACACCTCCTTACGCGAGCTTCGGAAGATGCTCGACGCCCGTGAGCTCCGGCCAGTCGCCGAGAACCACGACCTCGAACTTCGCGTCGACGGCAGCGGCGCCTGTCGTAAGAACGAGATAGTCGTTCTCGCCCGTCATCCACGGCGTCGTGACGTCAATAGGATCTTTTACGCCCGCCGTACCGAAAGCAACAACAGACGCGCCATCCCCGCTCTTGACGGCCGCGACCGTTGCGTTTGTGAGATCGGTGACGGCCTTCGCCACGTTGACCGTGACAGAGGCTACGGAATCGTTCTTCTCAATCACGTTGACAACGACCGTGCGGGGAATGAACCCGGCAGGAAACTTCGCCACCGCGTAGTTGGTCGAGGCGGCGAGCGTGTCGCCCTCGTTGACCGTGTTGAAGTTCGTCACCGTCTTTTTGAAGACGCGCGAACGGACGACGTTCTGGTCGGTGAAGCCGTCGGGCTGGCCGACGACCACGTACTTGTCATTCAGAGTTGCCATTTTCTATGGTCCTTTCTGTTTTGGGGCGGCGGACGCTGACGCCGCGCCGCCCCTGTTGGAATCACACACCCTTGACCGCGAATGCCACGCCGAAACGCTCCGGGTAGCGGACGAACCAGTCGCCGATGGAGACGGAACGGTGGAAGTCGCCGACGACGCTCTTGTCGCGCAGCACCTCCGTGATCGTCACCTCGTCCGCGAACGTGATCGCCGACGCGTCGCCGAAGAGGATCGGGTAAATCCAGCGGCCAGAGCCGGAGGAAGTCTCCCACTTCGGGAGAAGGTTGGACACGTACACGTCCATTCCCGCCAGCTTGCCGATGGAAGTCACGGCGTTCTTGCGAAGGATGGAGGTGTCGTCTCCCATCTTCTCGGCGTTGTTGAACAGCTCCGAGTTCTGGAGCAGGTTCGTCATCCACACGGGAACGACGCAGAACTGCGCCATCCCGGCGCCGCCAGGCTGCTCCTCCAGGGTGGAGGTGAAGCGGGTGACGAGCTCGGTGGCCGTGGTCTTGTCGCCGCCGTTGACGGCTGCGGTTCCGTTCGCGCCAGCCGCAGAATCGCTCTTGTAGAGCGAGACGGGCTTCGCGACCGTGCCGAGGTTGTACGACGCGGACTGCTTTCCAGCGGCCTCGCCGATATTCGCGATGTCGGCCTTCGTGCCGGAACAGATGTCCTTGAAGAACCATGTCTCCCAATCCTGCGCCAGCTGCTTCGCGCCGATGTCGGTCCACTTTTCCGCCCATCCGGGGATGTCGGAAAACGCCTTCTGCACGTCGGAGACGGTAAAGGCGTAGAGCAGGCCCTTGTCGATGGTGAAGCGCACGTCGTAGGCTTCGGGCTTCTCGTACTTGATCTTCATGCCGTCCACGAAACGCGAGGTTCCGATGTTGGGCATGCAGCGCACGATGATGGTGTCGCCCTTGTTCTTGAAGGCGCCCTTGTACTCGGTGTTGGTGATCTTGCGGAGAATGGTGTTGTACCAGAACTTCTCGCGCAGCTTGGGGGAATAGATCTGCGGAATGTACGACTTCAGCCCGAAGTCGCCCTTGCCACCGGTAATCGTAATGGAGTTTGCCATCTTGGATTCCTTTCAGTCCGCCCCCGCGAGGGAATGGTCGCGCTATCTCGGCACGATCCTCCCCTCGTTGAGAGCGGTGTCGAATTTCTTCTTGATTGCCCTGTACTCGTCTGCGGTTATGCGGCCCGAGCTATAGTCGTCTCCAGCGCGGCGCAACGCCTCGCTGTACTGCTCGACCGTGTACGTGGTCGTGTCGCCTTGACGAGCCGCAGGGCGGCTGCCGCCCCGTAGCGGATAGGACGTTTGGGGCCGTGCGGCTACGCCGTCCCCTCCAGCGCGGATGCCGTGGGCCTCCGCGAACTCCATGATGAAATCTGCCGCAGTCGCGGCGTCGAACGTCTTGAACGCGTCGTTCACGGACGAGGCTCGGCGGCGCTCGGCGCGCCACCTGTTCCACTCGTCCATGTGCCCGTCGCTGATCGCTGCCGAAAGGCCGGGCGCGATGCGCTCGACCTCGGCGTCGAACTGCGCCTTGCGCATCTCGACAGCATCGGCGTCGCGCTTCGCCATTTCCTCTCGGTATCGCTCGTTCTCGGCCTTCACGGCGGCGCTTGCGTCGCCCATCCGGCCCTGCACGAGCTTGTCGATCACGGCAAGCTGCTCTGCGTCTATTATCTCGCGCTCCTTGTCGCTCAGATAGTCAGTCGGCTTGCGCGATGAGAGCTTCGCGTTCTCGGCCTTCAGCCGCGCGATCTCCTCCTGCGCCTTGCGCAACTCGTCGTTGGTTTGGCGCAGACGGCCTTTCTCCACGCGCTCCTGCTGGAGCGCGCGTTCGAGTTCGGCGATGCGGTCGCTATGGCCGCCGCCGTCCGTCTGCGGCGCGGCAAGCATCGAAGCGGCCGATACCGCCGCCGTCTCCGCCTGCTGTTCCGCGCCTTGCGCCTGTTCCGTGTTCTCTTCGTTCGTTTCCATCATGTGCTTCCTTTCGCCTTATGAGCCGGATGCCAGTCCGGGATTCATAACGGGGGTCGGCTGCCGGTACCTCCGGGATAGCCGCCTCCAATTTCGGGCGTCAGTCCCGCCCCTGGCGCCGCGCCCCCGCCGAAGGGGGTTCCGTCGGCTAACGGAAGCCCTCCGTAGGGATGCTCGCCAAAGCAGGCCAACACCCATTCGATCTCCTCCGCCTTTCCGACAGCGCGGTTAAGCTGCGCCGCATCGGTGCTCGGAATGAGAAAATGCCTGATTTCCGCGAGGCGCGAAAGGAGCGCCCAGCGGATTATGTCGAAGTCCTGATGCGCGGCGACCTCGCGAAACGCCTTCGCCGAATTCTCCGCGTTGAACCGCTTTGGCGAGAACTCCTTCATGCCGCGCCCCTCCTCTCGTTCGCGCTGCCGGGCATCGGCTCGCGCGGCATGATGTATTGCGTCCCCTCGCGGTTGTAGGTTTCCTGCTGCTGCCCGCCGCCGTATTCGTCTCCAAGATTCTGCGGCGGCGCCGTCTGCCCGCCATCGCCGTCTCCGCCGCCGACGCCTTGCTGTTGCTGTTGCGCGCCAAGCTGCGCCTGTTTCGCGCCTGCCGCCTGTTGCAGCTTCGCGACGTACTCCTGCAAGTCCAACGACTGCTTCGACGGAATGATCTTGTCGATGTTCGAGATGTCGTACGTCTCCAACACCTGCCTGAAAAGTTCCATGAGCCCGCGCGGGCCGACCGTCTGCACGAGGAACTGGTTTCCGGCGACCATCTGCATGAGCTGCAAGACCTTCTGCATCTCCTGCTGCTTGAGAATAAGCCCCATCACGCCGGTCGGCACGACCTCGACGTCGCCCGTGTAGCCGATGCTCTTGTCATACAGCATGTGGCGGTAGGCGTCCATCTTCACCATCTTGCGGATGACCATGCGGTCCAGCGCGTCAATGATCATCTTCATCACGCGGTTCGCCGCCTCCGTGAGCATGGCAAGCCCGCTGTAGGTCCTTCCGGCACCGCCGGTCACGTTCTGCCCGTACGTGTATGACGGGATTCCAGACACGTCGTCGACGCGCTTGATCGCCATGTTCATCACTTCGAGAATTTCTCCGATCCTCGAATCGACGCGGAGGACGCCCATCGGAGGCCCGCTCGACACGTTCACCCCAGCGACCTGCCCCTTGAACGCGATGACCTTGCCGCCCTGGAGCTTCAGGCCGTTCGACGTCTTGTCAAGAAGCCTCGACGCGTCGCTGACCCACGCGATAGGCGCGCAGGTCATGTTCATGTTCACGATCAGCGCGGGAAGACACGCGTTGAGGATCCGCTGGTACGCGATAAGCCGTTGCGCGAGCGAGTTCCCGAAAAACGAGTCCGGCGCGTCGTAGAACTGCGCCTTGCAGAGCGGACGCCCCATGCACGGATTGATGATCCTGCAATACACGCAATACTCGTCGATGACGATTGCGTTCACCTCGTAGTAGTCGGCGTCCGACACCTCCGAGCCGTCGTGCGTCTTCGTCACGCCCATGCGCGTCAAAAGGCTGCCCTTGACCTGCCCGTAGTACGAGATTCCCTCCATCATGCAGGAGTTGTCCGCCGTCCAGTTTGACTGCCCGCGCATCTCCCTGTTCTTCTCGTCGCCGTCCTGCCACGAAAGCCGAACGCCGCCAATCGGATACTTCGCGAGAAGGTCGTCGACGGTATCCGCGAACCACACGCCGTCGCTCTCCGCAGACTGTCCCTTGGCTTCCTGCGCGTTCAGCCACAACTCGTGAGACGAAATGCGCGTCTTGATGCAGATAGGCCCGTCGTCCGTCCCGGACTGGTCAGGCGCGGGATATACGTCGAGCGGGTTTACAGCGCGGAACGCAACGCCTTGATGCGGCTTGCGTTTTATGTTCTTCCCGTCCGCGCCGCCGAACTCGTTCTTCCACCTGACGCACGGGACAGGCCCCTCCCACAGCGCGGTACCGTATATCGTCAGGTATTCGACGCCCGTGTTGAATGCGTCCAGAAAGTCTGCTTCCTCGAAGTCGTCGCGAACGCGCCGCTCCAGAAGCGCGATCTGGTCGTTGGAATACTCCCTCTGCATGTTCATCAGCTCGCCCATCCGATCGTAGCTGAACTGAGCGACGGCATCTTCAGGCAGCGGGCCTCCGGCCTGTTGCGCGACGCCCAGCAGCTCGTCTAGGATCCGCTTCAGGAACATGTCTGTCACGAACTTCGGAACGTCCGGATGCGAGGTGGATGTGATTTTCGCAGGGAACTGCCCGCTCTCCGAGAAAATCTGCTTGAGCTGCGACAGCGCGGCGGCGCGACGAGTCTCCGTCGCCGCGTCGGTCATGTCCGCTGGAATGCCGAGCGCGGCCATCTTCGCGCGCTCCGCCGCGTCCGGTTCCGACATGCACACGCGCCACGACTCGCGCATCTGCTCATGGAATCCCTTTTCGACCGCGAACCGCTCGTTCTCTAGGAACGTGTCGAAGACGAACCTCGCGAGCGTCATCTCGCGCGGCGTGGTGCGCACGTCGCGGTCAAGCACCTCGCCGTCGGCCGCCTCTCCGGCCCCCTTGAAGTCGTTCACGTCCGGCGCAAGCGCCGTCGCCGAAATCTGGTCCAGTTCGTCCATTCCAAGGCAAGGTTATCAGCTCGCCGCGCCCGTTTGACCATGTTTGACCTACAGGATCATTTGTCCTATTCCTGCGCCGGACACAACCGCGTCGAGCGCCGCGTCGTCCGCGCCAATCGAATAGGGATTCGAGAAGTCCATGCCGCTGTTCTTGATGCCGCACACGAGGTATTGCAGCGCATCGTGGACATCCGACACGGGATGCCCCTTGTCAGGCTCGTCCGTGTACTTCGCGTCCTCCTCCGCCGCGCCGTCCAGCCGCATCCGCCGATAGTGGTAGTCGCCGTTGAACCCGCCGATCAGAACCTTGCACGACGGGTCTATGATGATCGCGGGCGCAGCTCCTATCCGCCTGTTCAGTATCTCCGACACGTTGTTGATGCGCGTCACGGACGAGTTGTGGTATCCCCTCTGCCCGTATGGCGTGACCGGCGCGGGGATGATGTTCATTCCGTACTTGTTCATCGTCTCGATGCAGGTGCTGTCGTCCACCTGCGTCGGGTCCGCCCCCGCAGGATCGCCGAACCCGAACGTCTTCACTCGGTAAAAGTCAAAGTCGTTCACGAGCATCGGCCGCAGCTTCATCGTCACGAAGTCCGTTATCCCCATGTTGTCCGACGTGACCTCGCGCAATATCCGAATCTGTCCGTCCAGCCCCATCTGCCCGATCACCGCGCAGGGCGTCCGCCCGAAATCCTGCCCGTAGATCACCGGCAGGTTCTGCGAGAACTCCAGCGGCTTCTTCGCGACGTGGAAATCGTACGAGAACTCAGGGTACACCGGCCGCCCGGCCTTCTTCACCACCCACTTGTTCAGCACGAACCTGTCGATCTTTTCCTGCGACGAGCCGAGTTGGAAGCGCCAGTAGTCGAACCCCTCGTTATGGTTCTCCACGTTCTCCGCCGGAGGATACGCGGGGTCCTGCCCGACGTTGTTCTCGTACGTCACCTCGTTCGTCTCCGGGTCGACCTTCCGCAGAAGCGCGGGCGGCTGCACGAAGAACTCCCACCCCTCCGGACACTCCGTCTCCTTCTTGTACCACCAGTTCGACACGTCCAGCGGGTTCGTGTCCATCAGCACGCCCAGCGACGGGAACGTCCTGTCCCCGTCCTTCGCGGGGTATCGCCCAAGTCGCGTCATCGCCTGCTCCACCGCGTTCAGCGAAACCTGGCACGCCTCGTTCACGTATATCCCCGAAATCTCAAGGCCGAGCAGATGGTCCACAGCCCCAGGCGAGTCCATCGCCCTGAACAGAATCTCGATCTCCATCGGATCGCCCTTCGGCGTCGTCATACGCAGCTTGCCCTCAAGCGGAGGCGACCAGTGCATCGTCAGCGCGTGTATCCTGCCGAACCAGTTCACCGCAGTCGCCACCGTCGTCGACTTCAGCTCGTCGTACGTGTTCCTGATCACCACCCACCGCGCGCGCACCACGCCATCCGCCATCGGCGGCATCAGCTCCGCAGTCTTCCGCACGATCTCCATCCACGACATCACCGTCTTGCCCGATCCCGTCGGGCCTCGGACGCACTTCACCTTCGCCGCGCTCGCGTGGAACCTCGCGCCGGTCGGCGTCGCGACGTAGAACTCACCCTTCGGCCTGGACATCCACCACCCCCATCTGCGTCTTCCCGCCGCCGAAGTTGAACGTCAGCGCCACCGCAGGCTTGTCCGGCCCGCCGCCCATCGCCGGAACTCCTTTCTCCCGCCGGAACTCCGGCCCAGACATCACCAGCAGCCGGTCCAACATCTTCTCGCTCTTCTTCCGCCCAACCTCGTTCCCCTCCCTGTCGAACACCGCCTCGCCCTCCGTCGCCATCTCGAACGCCGTGTCCAGCACCTGTTGCCCCATCAGCTCCTTCATCGCGTCCCGCGCCGCCTTGTACATCGCGTCGAACTCCGGGCACACGAACCTGAACGCCGTCACCTCCGCCTGCGACAGCCCCGCCTCCGCCCGCGCCTTCCCGAAAGTCTTCCCGGACAAGAGCAGCCCGATGAACTTCACCGCCGCCCGCGCCCTGTTCAACCCTCGCTTCGTCGACCCGAGCCCCTCGTCCACGATCGGACGCAGCCAAGTCTGCGCCATCGAGTCGAAGTTCTCCCCGACAAGCCCGAGCTTGCCGGCAAGCGCAGACACCGCGCCGACCTCCGCCGACACGTCCGTCTTCCTCGGCTCCAAGAACATGACCGTCTCCTTCATCGCCTGCTCGCGCAGCCATTTCTTCTCGGCCCACGTGCTTTCCGCAACTATGCGTCCCATGCCGACAGTCTATCCGCAATCCGCCCCCGTTTGACTCCGTTTGACCGAAGCCGCAGCCCAATATCTGCGCTCCGCCAGCGCTACGCCATCCTCCCAGGACGCGCCCCCATCCCCCTCGACCACCTCGCCCCCGTTCCTTCGCGGGGCGCGCACATACCAGACGCACAGAACCCGCACCAATCCGGCCTCCCTCCGCCTCTCCGGACCCAGAATGCGTCTCGCCACCAGAAAATGGCCCAAAATGGCCCAAAATCACCCCTGGGCAGGGGGTGGGCAAGTGGGCAGGCAAGCACCCTGCCCACAATCTCTAACATTTTCGCAACTTTTCAATCGCATATTGTTAGACACCCTCGCGCGCGCGCGCTTGCGTGCGCGAAATTGAGCAATACGAGGCTATATTATGACCCCATTCGACCCCATTTTTCCTCGTACATATTTATATATATACCCCTGCCCACCCTGCCCACTCAATATACTTGTATAAAAACAGTAAAAATCATCATAAAAGTGCAAAAATACTGGGCAGGCAGCTTGCCACAAAACGCACCCCACCCCTGCCCACCCTGCCCACGACGAAAAAACAGCCGCACGTTCGACCCCAGCCTCGCGCGCCGAAAAAGGGCAGGTCCACGCCTCGGACGCACGCCGCTCTAACCCGGCCAAACTCGCCCAGATTTCCCCCGGACAGCCTCGCCGCCCGGCCTCAGCCGCGCCGTAACAGCCACCAGACGTCTCGCCACATGAAACACAATCCTTGTTTTCACATCAATTCGCAACGCGCCTCCACCAGACGCTTTATGGCAACAGGGAGTCCCCATGACGATGCACACCACGCGGGCCATCGCGCCTGATCTCTACCCCCCACGCCGGTGTCGTTTGCTTTCCGTTGGCTAAATACCAATTTTTAATTGCGAATAATCGCAATTTTGTTTGTTTTTCTTTAACTTTCGAAATTGCGTTCAATTTTTTCGCAATTTTTAACAGATTTTTTTGCGAAAAACAGTCGTTGGAATGTCGCATAACTCTTGTGTTATGTCAACTAGCGGGCGATATTAGAAAAACGCGAACACCGCCTTTATCTTGCGCAAACATCGCAATTGATCCTCGCGCGTTATCCTATAGTGGCAGATTTGCAGTTTTTTTGATGCTATCTGACCGGCTTCGCATGGCTGCCGGCTGTCGCGCGCAACGCGTCGTATCATGTGGACTTTTGGGCGTTGGCCTTGGCCTTCTGATGCCGGTTGCGGCGGCGATTGCGCGGTTCGGCACGGCCTATTGCGCGTATTTGGCCTTGGGCGCGTTCAGGCTGCCTGGGCGTTGGATTGGCCGTTCTATGGACGCGGCGCGATTCTAGAGGCGTTTTCGGGCGGTTCTGGGGTGTTCTTGGTTGGTGGCTGGCGGTCGTGGCTGGTCGATCTGTGGCATTTGACGGGATTTTTGGTGCGTGACGCGCTTGCGCCGTGCCTGTGCCCGTGCGCTCGATCGCGTCGTGCGTTCGCGCGTTCGCGTGCGCGTTGGTGCGCGCGCGCGTGGGTAGAAAGGGGATTGAGTGAAGGGGGAAGGAAGGGTAGCGGATTTTTGGGCGCGTGAGACTTTTTCGGTTTTTTTCTGGGGCCCCTTGCGCGGGGGCCGGGGATGTGGTAGAATGGTGGCGTTCCCCCGTGATGGGGCTTGCGGCGAGTGACTCCGACGTAAGGCGTGTGCGAACAACAAACCTTTTGGGCTTGTCCGGGTGCGGGAAACCGCCAGAGTCAACCGGGCAGGCCCAAATTGCATAATGGAGTGACTCCCATGAGCAACGAGACGAAGAAGGTCGCGAAAGCGGCAAGCCCAGACTGGGGCGAGAACGGTATCACGCCGGAGCGCGTGACTTGGGCAAAGACTACGCTGTTGGCCAATGCTGAAGAGCACGAGCAAAAGGCCGCGCGGTATATTACCGAAAAGGCGCTAAACGTGCTAAAGGCGGCGGACGGCAAGATAATTACGCGGCGACTGTTTGACAAGCTCGCGGCGGCGTGGGGTGTCGAGAAGACGGAAAATCCTTTTGGCGGCTATCGTTACCCCGGATTGACATGGGGAGACGAAAAGAGCTATTTTGGCCGCAAGTTCGAAATTGAGATCGCGGGCAAAAGCGGCTATCGTTACTGCCTGGAGCTAGTCCACGACGGCGGCGCGCTTGATGCTGTGCGCACGGTCGCAAAGTGGACGGAAGAGGCGGAACGCTGGCGGACGTGGGCGAGGGAAAATCGCGCTTGCGCCGGTTGCATCGAGTTCGCGGCCGCAGAGTATAACGCAATACACGCACACGCGCGAAAGCTCATGGAAGCGTTGCACGGGCGGCTCGGCAAGGAAATCATCAACCCGGAAATAAGCGTCTTGTGCGCTTTCGGCGGTGATATATACGACAGATTAAACCCCTTCCGCTGGCACGAGTCGAAGAGTTGGGAAAACGAAAGGAGGGGCTAATCATGCAAGCGTGCGACGTGATACGCTATCTTGCCTTGACCATCCGCGACAACTGCGCGAGCGTCAAGTATTCCGACGACGGCGGGCGGCTGGATATATCCGGCGCGTGGGTGTATGTTCCCGCCGACGATCTAGTGGACCTTCGGCGGTGCAACGGCGCGATTTATTCCGGCTGGCTGGCTGGCGTGAACGGTGACGCAAACGCCGGACGGCTGGAGAAGAAAGCCGCGGCCGCTTTGGAAAAGGCGCGGGATATTGTTGCGGCGTGGGGCAAGTCTCCTGCTGGCGGGTATGTCGAAATCGACGCAGAGACAGCGGCCAGTGCTGGCGCGCTCGTGCTTGTGTGCCATGATGCCGAAGGCGTTTCTAGGCGCGTGGATATGTCGGCGTTTTTCGGGCGTGGTGCCTGAATGGCGCACTGTGCGCCTTGCCGGTCGCGTTCCTTTTGCCGTCCTTGCGATGGTGGCGGGCGCGTCCGGCGGGCGGAATCAATCATCAATCAAAGAGAAGGAGTTTTTATCATGTGTGAAATCATCGAATGTGTGGCCGTGTGTGCGTGGGTGCTTGTGCCCGTTGCGCTGGAAATCGCGGACGTTTTGAGGAGGGCGTAAAATGAACGGTCTAACGGATGGTCAGGAGTTCGCCGTCGAATGGCTCTACAAGGCATTAAAGCGTCTCGCGGTTGCGTGTGACGGTGGGGCCAACGGCTGGTTCGGGCACAGCTCGTGCCGCAACGGCGGTGAGGAGGCCGACGCGCTGGCGAATGCGAACGACGCGCTGGCATATGCGAAGAACGAACTGAAGATTGAGCAGGAAAGCGAGGTGGCGAAATGAAAAGTGTATGGAAGGACTTTCGCTGTCGCGTTTGCTATTGCGGACCGATTTTCGGATGGTGCGTATATCGCGGATCGTCACAGATGACGGTTTGCAACGTGCGGCAAGGCCCCATGACGCGAGAGGAAGCGGAGAAAATCTGCCGCCGGCTAAACGGCGAGGAGGTGGCGAAATGACAGCAGACGAAATGCCGATAATGAGGCAGTACAAGGCGTTGAAGCGCGAAGCGCCAGCAGGGAGCATTTTGCTTCTGTCTATGGGTGACTTCTACGAAGCGTTCGGAGAGGATGCCATGATTCTTTCGCCAAGATTCGACACGCTATTGAGTATACGCGGCGGTGTTCCGATGACTGGATGTCATCGACTTTCGCTAGACACGAAGATACACAGCAGATTCGCTGGCGGTTTGGTATTCGCCATAGCGGAGGTTATGGAAGATCGGCACTCTCACGGCGGATTGTTGCGTCGCGAGATCGTGCGCATCGTCAATGGAGGCGAAAGCGAGGTGGCGAAATGAACATCACGGAAGATGACAGAACTACATACGTAGATCACGACATGGTGCAGAGAGGATTGGCCGATGTTGTGCCGTTAAAGGTTACCTTTCGGGGCGCGCCTGAAAGTCAGATTACGGTTATGAACGCGATAGAGGCACATTTCATGGTGTATCAATATCGCAAGGACAACGGCGTGACATTTGGCGATTACGAGTTTTTTTTCTGGTGCGGCTGCGACAATCGGACGGGCGAGTATGATATGAGGTATTTCTATCTCATGTTCAATGACAAGCAGAGCATGGAAGAGCGCGAGCGCGTATGCTCTCGACTGCGTTTCTTTCTGGATGGATATTCCGGCGGCGATGTCTGCTTTGAATATCATTCGGAGAAAAACCACGAGGCCATAAAGGTCGAGGCCATGCGCATACTTGCCGGGCTGGATCTGGGGCAGATGGTGAACTATCGCGGTCAGCGCGGGCGGTTGAAGTGGTCGCGGGACAATGGCTATTATTTCATGCGGGCCGGGGCGCGGAAATACGGCTATCGTCTCGACTGGGCGGCCATTTGCGGGATCACTGTGGCGTGAGAAAAGGAGACGAAATGAAGCGGACATGGTATGTCGTGCAAACTTCGCCGCGCGTGGTCGTGGAGCAGGCGCAGCCGCTGACGCTCACGGAGGCCCGGCGGGCGTTCAAGGCCGCGCGCGCGGCGGGCGTGGAGGAGGACGGCTTCGGGCGTCGCTTCCCGCGAATCATTAAGGTTATTCAGGAAACGAAAACGATCAAGGAGGGCTAGAACATGAAGGCGCAGATTGTAAACAGCTTTGCGGAGGCGTTAAAATGCGGCTCTGGCCTTTGCATAATCGACAGCGGATGGCCGTCGTTCGACGCGAGCGACCGCGCGTATTTTACGCCCGGAAGTGATAGGTACATTGAGGCGGAACGGCTGCCGCCGGACTGGCTCGCGCTTGTCGGCAAGACAGTTTGCGCAGACCGCACGACAGTCGGCACGATTGCCGATCTGCTGGAGGAACTGCCGCCGGACGTGGCCGAGAAATGGCGCGAGCTGTACGCGAACAGCGAAAGCGACGAAGGCGAACAGGCTTTGGACGCTTTCGAGGAGGCGCACAATATCAGGTGGTACGGCGAAGGGTATTACATCGACAACGGCGAAGGCGAAGAGAGCGACGATGTTGCCGCGCAATTCGCATTGGAAAACGCGACGCCCTCCGAATTGACCGCCGAACAGGAACGACAACGCCAGCGAGAGGAAATCGCCAGGCGCATCGTAAGGCCGTTGAAAGGCAACGGGGCCGTGAACGTGCAACCGCAATTCGACCTAGGCCAGACGTGGCAAATGGATCTGTTTGCTCCGATAATGGAGGAGGCCGCAAAATGAGCGAGAAAAGGCTTTATGTGGTGTTTACGCACGTCGGGCGTTTTGAGACATGGGCCACGTCGCCCCGGCGGGCAATCGCAAATGTCCGCTTCCGCCTCTTCCGCCGATCGCCTGCCGCAAGCAGGTACACATGGTCGTGGACCGTGCGAGAGTGCGCATAGTCGCGCAACGAAGCAACAACGAAAATCAACCCAACGGAAAGGAACGCAACAAATGAAGATGGATGACGTGTTAAAAAGGCTAAATGCCGACAATGAAACGTCCGCCCGCATCGTTGGATGCATCGACCGGCTGTCGCGCGAGTTCGCGACGCCCGACGCCTTCTTCCTCGCAAGCAAGGGCGAGCTGATGAAGGCGTATTTAAGGATCACGCCCGAGTCGAAGCGCGGCTTGGGCGAAAAGTTTTTCAGTGCGATGGCGAAGGCCGTCCGCCTGTGGAATACGCCGGAGGAGGACAGGCCCGTTGCGCCGGACGTGACGTACCGCGACCCTCGCCTCGACGAGATCCTCACCGTGAACGAGGTGCTGCTGATCGCCGAGCTGATGGAGAAGTTCAAGAAGGCAGAAGTTTCCGTCGACTGGATTCTCGCACAGGTAAGGCTTGCGAGGGCGTAGTCAAACAAGAGGTCTACCGCATTTGCCATTGTCAACGAATGGCAAATGTGGTAGACTAGAAAAGCAAACAACCCAAAGAAGGAGAATGAAAATGAAACTGAAATTCATGTGCGATGGTTGCCGTTCCGTGATTCGCGACGGCGACGAGGGTTTTGATGCGGGCGAATATTTTGCCGGTGTCATGGCGAGGCGTGAGTACGGTCGGCGCGGACATGTCGGCCCGTGCCGTCTTGATTCGTGGACGGAGGACGGACGTTGCGGCGAATACGAGGCGTTTATTGGCGTGTCGAACGGCAACGGGATGTCTGGTCACAATATTCGTTTTTCCGTCATAACGGAACGGGTAGAAGAATGAAAACAACTAATCTTCACCGCGTCCGCTCCGCCGCCGGGAGGGCGGGCGCGCTATCCCGCTGGCAGGGCGAGAGCCGCGAGCCAACCGTCCAAGTGCGCGTGTTCGCAGACGACGCCGAATGGCTTAAGTCGCAGGACGGTACCGTCGCGCAAGCCGTGCGCAACATCCGCAAAGCAACCAACGAAAGGAAACAACCATGACAGACAACGAACAGGCCGAACAGACCGACCCGTCCGCACCTCCATCCCTTCCGACCATCCCGCCAGGACGCAAGCGCAGGTCAGTCGGAGGACGCAAGAAGGGAATCCAGAACGCGAAGATATACGAGTTCAAGGACCGCAAGGCGACCTGCGAGCGGCGCAGGCAGATCATGAACGAGTATATTGCCACGCATCCTGACTTCACGACCCATCGCAACGGCGGTCGCGACCGTGGCGGGCACCACCCCGACACCGTGCGCTCCGGCGAGAAGCGAGTCGTGTTTCTGATGCTGGAGTCTACGCGCAACACGATCAAGCGTTGCGCCGAGTCCGACGGCATCACAGCCATCGAGTTCATGCACGAGCTGGCGGAGAGCATGCGGTCGAGCGGACGGTACGCCGCGCTGTTCGCGCCGGGCACGGAGAGCGGACAGGAACAGCAGACGGACGCGCAGTAGAACGTCCGCCAAACAACGCGAGGAGGCGTGTCCAGTCATCGGGGCGCGCCTCCTCGCTTCTTTTTTTTACGCGCGCGCTGGTGCTTACGAATGCTCATGAGTAGTGCCAACATTGCGCCGTCGCTCGCGGCGATCGCCGAAAGCGCAGTTCACAATGTGCGGTTGCATTCGTCCTTTTTTTTGAGGGGGATTGTTTTGTCAGTATGAAATGGGTTTTCCGTTTGGTCGAAGCATCCGTCCACTGTGTGTGTCAAGTATCAAATTGCCGTTTTGCCCGGCTTTCTGATACCTTGGCGGACGAAGAAGAGCGGCAACGATGATGATTGTTATGCCTATAATGGCCGCAATCACTATTGTTTTGTTGTTTTTTAGCCAGTCTTGGACATCCATTTCAGATTTCCTTTCGTTTAGCCTGGGTATAAAGATATTCTATCGCGGTTTCTAGAAAACGAAGATACGGGATAAAATCATTTTTTCTTGGCTTGCTTCCATCGGCCATGGTATAATCCCACGGATGAAACCTCATGCGATCCTCTGATGATAATTGGTTTGGCGTATAGCCATGGAACAATATGGCATTTGCGAGGTATAGAACTGGCAGTCTGTCCCGTACCTTTAGCTTGTGATAATTTGGCATGTCATTCTTACGTCCAACGACTGCATTTAGGTATTCGATTAAAGCGGTAATCATCGTGTTGACGTCAACCTCGTCACTTGCTTTGCATAACGAATTATTGAACCTGTCAATCAATTCTCTATTGTTCATTTCGCGCCGTCCTTTTCTTTTCTCATCTTGGCAATGCCTTGGATGCCCTTCAGCATTTCCTCGTGTCCGTGTACTACGAGATCGAGGTAGCCATCGTATTTCTCAAGTTTACGTTCTGCCGCCAATGCACGCTCGCGCCATTCTGATTCCGGCAGACCTTCACTAGTCTCTTTCGTCTCGCTCACTCCAGCAAGCCAGTCAAGCGAACATCCGTGAGCTCGGCAGATCATTATCATCTGATCCAGCTTTGGCTCGTACCCGAGTCTGAAGTATCTGTCAACAATCGGCTGTTTTATGCCGCATTTGCGCGCAAATGCCGTGATCGACGCATCGCCTTTCAGCTCCCGGAGACGGGAGGTAATTTTTTTTTCATTTTTTATACACATCGCTATTGACCTCCAAACCGAAGTGTGTTATACTTTGTTTCGTCTTTCACCAAAAAAGAGTTTACCACACACATTATGAGTAAGGCAAGAGAAAAAGCCATGCCAACGCATACACACAAGTGTATGAGCCGCGCGCGCCCGCCAAAGCCCGCGGTGACAATCGACTCTACGGTTAGTGGACGCCTCATCATCGGCAACACCACAGCCGCCGCGAAGTGGCTGGGGATGCGCCAGCAGGACTTCTACCGCATCGTAAAGAACATCCTGCGCCCGCCGAAGCGCGTGGTGGCGTACCAGAAGAAGGTCGATGCCGTCAAGGCGGCATACCCCGAACTGTTCAAGGAGGGCTGAATAAGACGCAGTTCTTTCGCAACCCCTTCGCCCCGAAGGTTAGTTGCGTTTCCGTAGGGGCCGCGAACGCCGGCGTATCAGGCGTGGCAGCACGGAGAGACGGCTTAAACGCAACAAAGGAAACGCAAAAATGAAAAGCACAAAGAAAGAAGTCACGAGCGGGTACGAGACGATCACGCCGCAGAAGGCGCGCGAATATCTCGGCACATCGATAGGCAACAGGCCGATCAAGGCCGCGAAGGTTCAGCTCTTCGCGCAGTACATGAAAGCCGGAGAGTGGAACAGGTACGCCCAGCCGATCTACTTCGACGAGGACGGGCGGCTGATGGACGGTCACACGCGGCTCAACGCGGTCGTGAAGTGCGGCGCGACGGTGGAGATGAACGTGGTGCGTAACTTCCCGAGGGTCGAATGGAACAAGCTTAACAGCGGGAGCATCTGGACGGCGGGTGACTTCGCCGCCGCCAACGGCGTGAAGAACGCCAACTCGTCGATGTCCGCCGTGAAGATACGCGAGGCGCTGAAGCGCGGACTTCGCATCGGCTCGATCAGCAGCGCGTCCAAAGGCAAGATTCAGGATCACGTCTGGACAAACGATGATTTTCTGCGGCTCTTCAACGCGGACAAGGACTGGCCGGAGGACATGGACTTCGCCGCCCTTCTCTACCGCCAGTGGTACGGGATCTCCATGTCGATGTGCGCAGGCATCCTCCACCACCTCGTCCACGACTGCAAGTGGCCGCGCGATTTCGTCTGCGACTTTTTCCGGCAGGTCTACACGCTCGAAGGGATCACGGCGAATACGCGCACGCTCCGCAAGCGCATCGACATGGACAGGACGGGCGGAGCGAAGCTCACGCCGAACTACGTCTGCACGTTGATCTGCAAGGCTTTCGAGGGATTCGCGACGAACGTGCCGAAGTCGAAGCTCACGGTCTGCAACGTCTCCAACGTCATCAAGTTCCCCAGGAGGAAGGCGTGAGGGAGCTGAAGACGAGACGGCTGTTCGCAGACCTCATCCCTCCGCTTTCCATCGAGGAGCGGGGGGAGCTGGAGAACAGCATAATGGACGAAGGTTGCCGCGATGCGATATGCGTTTGGAACGGCGTAATCGTGGACGGACACAACCGATATGAAATCTGCAAACGGCGCGGGCGGGCGTTTCGCGTGAAAGAGATGGACTTCGCGAATGACGCCGAGGCCGTTGCGTGGATAATCCGCAACCAGTTCGCGCGGCGGAACCTGACCGCCATGCAGCGGGCCGAGTTGGCGTTGCGGATGAAAGACGCGATAGCCGAGGAAGCGAAGCAGAGGCAGATTCGCAAACCAAAATCTGTTGTGCCAACATTGGCACAACAGAAAGAGGGTAAGACCCGCGACGAGTTGGCGAAGATTGCCGGAGTTTCGCACGGCACGATTGCGAAGGTCGAGAAGATCGTCGCAAAGGCCGCGCCCGAAGTGGTAGAGGCCACGCGCAAGGGCGAAATGAGCATAAACGCGGCGTACAAGACCATCATACCCTCTCCAGACGCGCAAGAAACGCCCTCTGGCGCGTCCGCGCTGGAAGCCGCAAATGACACGCCCGCGCCGAGCGGACGAGCCACGGCGCGGGAAATCGGCGTTTCTGCCGAGCCTGCCAATCCTGCCGTCCCAGTCCGCCGCATGAAGAACTGGGAGCGGTTCGCGAACCGCCACGAGGCGACAGCGGCGCACGCCGCCGAGAAGGTCGTGTTCGGCTGCGGATGGGGCGAGATCGAATGGCTCTACATGGACTACATCCCGGACGAGCCGAGGATCGACTACCTCAAACGTCTTTCAAAACTCAGCATTTTGAAGAGCGAGGGGTTCAAGGAATTAAAGAGGCTTGAAAAGGCCGAAAAAGCAAAGAAGGAAGCCAGATGAACACCAACGAAGAACGAAGGCCGTATACGATCCTGCTCACGGACACGGAAGTTGCCGCAGTCCGCGACATGACGAAGGTCGATGCCGTCGCCCCCGCCGTGGTGGCGGTCGTGCGCAAGGCGATGGAAGCCCACGAAAAGGGACTGGCGTAGGCGATGTACGACTACTGGAACAGGGAGTTCGTGAACGAGCGGTTGCGGCTGGGATTCCGCCAGTCCTACCGTCTCGTTCCCGCAACGCCGTCGGGACGCATCCGTTCCGACAATATCCTGCTCCTGCTCAACCGCTCGCGCGTCGGCATACAGTCCGCAATCTCCGAACTGCCGTCAGACCTGCTCACGCCAGAGGAAACCGCCGCCCGCTTCGCGCAGTCAGGCATCACGCTCCGTGACCTGCGCAGGTGGACACGCCGTGCAAAGAAGGTCGCTCCGCACTTTCGCCTCAACCGCAACACGATCCGCTTCTCAGCCGCCATGCTAGACCGCTGGCTCTCGGAAAACTCAAGGCCGAAAGGAGCCTGCGCATGACGGACAGCATCTCCGTACCGGCAGACCTTTGGAGAGACATCCGCGACTTCATTCTGCCGCGCGTCTCCCCTTGTAAGGAGTGCGTCCGTGGCAACCCGAACGCTTGCTGGAACGCAGACTGCGGCGCGTTCAAGTTCCGAAACCTCGCCCGTCGAATCGGCGCAGTCCAAAATGGCAACGCCCCTTCCAAGCCCCGCTACGTGCTCGTTGAGGACGAGATTCTTTCCGCGCTCGCGCTGTACGACAGGCCCGTGCCGCCGTCGCGCATCGTGCTTGAGACGACGCGCTCCAAGGCCAACAAGCATTCAGCAGTCAAGCGGCTGATAAGGATGGGCCAGATAGTCGAGACGTTTGCGCCAAACGGATCACGCATGATTTCGCTCCCTCGCAAGGAGCGCAAAAACAGATAACAAGAACAAGAAAGAGACACCATGAACAAGACACCAACACCTACCACGACGGCGGTCGCCGTCGCACAGCCGCAGGGCGGCACGGCCCTCGCGAACATCATCCCGATCAACAGCATTGAGGATGTTTCGCGCCTCGGAATCGCCGTCGCGAAGTCCGGCTGGTTCGGAAGCATCACGCAATCCACCGGCGAAATGATCGCCATGACGATGTTGCAGGAGCGCATCAGCCCCGTGACGTTCAAGAAGAAGTATCACGTCATGGGCGACGGATCACTGTCCGTCGCGTCCCGCGCAATCGTCAGCGCGTTCAAACGTCTCGGAGGCAAGATGAAGCTGCATGAGGTCAGCAAGGACAAGTGCGACATTACTTTCGTTTACGACGGAAACGAGCTTCGCCACACCGTGACGTTGCAGGAGTTTATCGACAACGGCGTCGCCGTCTCGTCCAAGACGGGCGCGCTGAAGGACAACTGGGCTAAGTTCTCCGGCGACATGCTCTACGCGAGGTGCTGCTCCTTCGCAATCCGCAAGGTCTGCCCGGAGGCGGATGACGGCCTGTACACCACGGAAGAAGTTGCCGACTTCGACGCCGCCCCGGCCGCGCCGCGCGAGCCCGTGAAGATCGACAAGTCCGAGGTCGTCTCGCGTCTTGCGAAGTCCGCCGCTCCAGCGCCGTCTGCGCCTGCCGCCGCGCCAGCGCAACCCGCCGAGGCCGAGGTAGTGGAGCCGGTCGCAATCGAGATGCCGTCGCCCGCGCAGAAGGAGAAGGTCGCCGCCGCAACGCAACCGCAACCCGCCGCCGCGCCTAATCCGTTCGCCGCAACGACAGAGGCCACGGTCTGTCCGATCGAGGGAAAGTTCTTCAATGTCCCCTTCACGGACATGGAGCCGGACATTCTGATGTACGTTCTCATGCCCGACACCTCGCAACGTCACCCCGAACTAACGCCCGCGCACGTCGAGGCCGCGAAAGCCGCCGCCCGCGCCAAGGGATTGGAGGTCTGACATGAGCATGAACATTAAACCATGCCCTTTTTGCGGCAATGAAGAGCTAGAATTTGCACTACGCATTGAAACAGAACGAAAATTGTTTCAAGATACTCCAACATCGCAATTAATCGGTCAAATCAAATGCAATAAGTGTGGATGCGGTCTTTATAATAAGATCGAGAACGATGTGATTGTTTTCGTGACAAAGTGTGATCAGAGTTCAATGACGTCAATCATTGACGACAAGATGCTTGCAATGTTTATCAGTTTCCGCGATGAAACATTTACAAAGTGGAATAACAGGAGCGCATTATGAGCACGAACAATCTCCCCACCTTGCAGAACATGGTCGAGCTTTCCGTCGCGAAGGAGCTTGCCGACACCACCGCCGCGCTCGCGCCCATCGTCGCGGTCGAAAACGATGCCGATGCGCGACGCGCGAAGAACGCCGTCAAGGCCGTGAAGGCCGTCGTGAAAGTAATTTCCGAGGCTCGTCTCGCCGCAACGCGGCAGGCCGACGCGTGGAAGAAGAGCATCATCGCGCAGGAGCGCGAGTTCACCGCCGCCGCGAACGCGGAGATAAACCGCGTCGATTCGCTCGTCGGCGCGTATGTCGCCGCAAAGGAGCAGGCCGAGGCGGAAGCGCGGCGCGCCGAGGAAGAGCGCCGCCTTGCGGAGATTGCCGAGGCCCAGCGCATCGCCGAGGCCGAGGCCGCGTTGACCGGCAAGGAGATCGCCGTCCCCGTGCCGGTGGCCGAGCCGGAGCCGCAGAAGAAGTCTCCAATCGTGCAGGGCGTGACCACCCGCATGGTCTGGACGTTCGACATCGTGGACGCCGACGCCGTGCCGCGCGCCTACTGCGCTCCAGACGAGAAAGCCATCCGCGCCTACATGGACGCGGCCAAGAAGTCCGGCGCGTCCATCGAATCCCTGTCCATCCCCGGCGTGGCGTTCCGCAAGGAAATCCGCGTCTGAATTTCTGGGCGGCGGTGCGGTGTCTCGCCGCCGCCCAGAACTACCAACAACAGCACCACATACAAACCAACCAAACGAAAGAACAAAACCATGAGTACCACAACCACAACCGCAACCACCCCGACCACGAACATCCCAGTGCCGAAGAAGAAGCAGTACGAAGACCTTTACGAAGGGCTTGCAACGATCACGTCCACCGACGCGACCGACCTGCGATTCACCGACGGGCTGACCGAAGAGGAGGCCGCCGCCGGATTCCTCGTTGTCCTGCGCGTCCAGCCCAAGGACGAGAAGATCTCTGCACAGACCATCGAGCTTGAGTTCTCCGACCGCGAGTGCAAGCAGAAGGCGAACATCGGCAAGAAGCAGAAGGACGTGACGCGCGAGGAGCTGTTCGCGCACAAGCTGATTTCCGGCGCGGACGCTGCAAGCGCGAACGTCGCCGAGGTGTTCGACGAGTCCATTAAAGGCAAGGAAGTCATGATCCGAGTCACCAAGACCACCGACCCGAACAAGGAGCCGGACAAGCAGGTGCGCGTGAACTGCTACCTGTCAAGCCGCCGCCCGTCCCTGTCCGCCGCCGAGCGCGCCAAGCGGATCGCGATGCTGACCGGCAAGCCCGTCCCCGCAGCGGCGAAACCGGCGCAAGCCGCCGCCGCGCCCGTCACGGCCAACCCGTTCTGATATTTGTGCATCCATGCACGAAAGCGAAGCCCTGCCACACTAGCACACCAGGTCCCAGCCATGCACATCGTGATCGACAAGCAAGAGAAAACGCCGTGGACATTTCCAGAGGGCGTGAAAACGTCCGTGGAACATCTGCGCCAAGGTGACTATGCCCTTGCTGGCGACAATGCGTTCTCCATTGAGCGGAAGTCTCTCGCCGATTTCCGCAACACGGTCGTGCGTGGCTGGGACCGTTTTCGTCGCGAAATGCTCCGCATGGACATCGCGGGCTTCGCGCACAAGGTCATCGTCGTCGAGGGCGACTTCGCCGACTACTGCTTCAAGGAACTGCCCGACGGCGAGGGCATCGAGGAACCGGCGGCGGGAACGGACGATGTGTTTACGCCGTCGCTTGCCGCCCGCCGCGTCGCCGAGCTTACGATTTTCCATCGCGCAACCGTCCTCTTCGCCCGTGACGAGGGCATTGCCGCCGCGCTTGCGTTCCAGATTCTTCTCCAGCGGCAGATTCAGCTCACGGGCGTTGCAAAGCTTCCGAAAGACCAATGATTTCCACCGCCACACAGACACTCACCTGCACCGTGACGCGCGTCGTGCATCCGCGCGAGCCGTTCACGGACGGCCAGCCGCGCTTCTGCGTCCTGCTGACCTCCATCGGCAAGGCGACTGGCATGCTGCCGTTCTACCCGGACGAGGGTATGCGCCTGAAGCTCACGGGCGAACGCCGCGAGTGGAACGGCGAGTTGCAGTTCCGCTTCACGCGCGCCCTGCACGACGCGCCAGCCGACCCAAAGGCCCTGCTGGATTACGTCGCAACAATCGCCAAGGGCGTCGGCCCCAAGACCGCCGAGAAGATTTGGCGCGATTACGGCGCGGACTGGCAGGCGCACATCGACGAATTGAAGCCGTCCGTGTCGAACGCCCTGCGCCGCACGATGGACGCGCTCGCCGCGAACAAGGCGCGCTTCGACCTCACCGTGTACATGGTTTCCGTCGGCGGCTCCCCGCGCATGGCGGACGCGGCGTGGGCGGCGTGGGGCGAGAACGCGCAGGCCACCATCGCGGCGAACCCGTACCTCCTCGCAACGCTCCCCGGCATCGGCTTCAAGACCGTGGACGGCGACATCCGCAGGCATTTCAAGATCAAGGACGAGGACATCCGCCGCGCCGTCGCCGCAATCGACTACGCGCTTCATGACCTGATGGAGCAGTCCGGCGATTCGGTCGTGCAGCGCGACGCGCTCTATTCGCAGTTCCACGAGCTAGGTATTTCCCGTGCCGTCGCGTCCGTTGCGCTTGCGAAGTTGCTTTACGCCAAGCGCATCCGCTACATCGGCATGGACATGGTGACGACAAGCCAGGTAGCGACGCACGAGGGCGACCTGTACAGGTACATCACCGATAATAACATTGTCAGCACGAAGCCGCCAACCGATTTCTCTAAAGCCATAACACGTTCCGAACTCAAAGACCTGTGTGACATTAAACTTGACGAATCGCAGATAATCGCAATCAATGTTGCCACAAATAGCTTGGGACTTTGTGTGATCAATGGCGGCGCGGGTTGCGGAAAGTCAACCGTAATAAAATACATCTGCCGCATCCTTGAACGGCGCGGTTGCGCCGTCTCGCTCTGCGCGTTCGCGGGCAAGGCCGCCGCACGACTTCGCGAGGCAACGGGCCATCACGCCTCCACGATTCATTCCATGCTCGCCTTCGGCGGTGAAGGACTAGGGTTCACCGCTGGCAATCTGCATGGCCGATCGGTGATCGTGGATGAGGCGTCGATGGTTCCGTCCTCGCTCCTTTACGAAATCACGAAGCGCGACCCAGAACGGCTTATCCTCGTCGGCGACCAGGCGCAGCTCCAGCCCGTCGGCATCGGCTCGCCGTTCCACGACGTTATCGACACCTTGCCGACAGTTGTTCATACCTTGACAACGTGCTATCGTAACAAGGAGGCCGTGTTCGCCGCCGCCGCTAAGATTCGCAACGGCGAGATGCCGGAGGAAGGAAAGTCAGCGCATGAGGAGTTTACTGTTCGCCGGTTCGATTCGCCCGATGCCGTCCATGCGTTCATCGAGGAGGCGGTCAAGGCGGGCGAGATAGACTTCGACCAAGACCTCGTTCTTTCCCCGCGCAACGGCGAGGGCGAGGAACCCGCCGCCGCCACGGTGAAATCGCTCAACGCGGGCATACAGGCAATCGAGAATCCGCACGAGGACGGCGTGAAGTTCGCGCCGGATGATCGCGTCATGTGCACCAAGAACTTTCCGAAGCTGGACATCTGGAACGGCACGACGGGCTGGATAACCCGCGTTGACCGCGACGGCAAGCCCTTCTTCCTTCCCGACGATGCAAGCCCTGATGGCCGAAGTGACTTCGGCCAAGATGAAATCCGCCTGGGCGAGAAGGAGCAGCGCGACGCGATTACGCCAGCGTGGTGCCTGACGATCCACAAGGCGCAAGGCTCGCAGTACCGCGACGTGTACGTGGTCTGTCTCCGCCGCGATGCTGCGCGTCTGTTCGACCGTTCCATGCTCTACACCGCCGTCACCCGAGCCAAGCGCAAGTGCGTCCTGCTCTGCGACGACGGCATCGACCGCATCATCGGCGCGGTTCGCCGCCGCCGCACGTATCTTCAACTGCTGTTCAAGGGAGAGGCGTGATGGCGGTCGCAATCTACGACTTCAACGAGATCAAGCGGCGCGTGTCGTGCGAGGACTACCTGCGCGAGCGCGGCATGAAGGTCAGCGCGGGCCGTTGCGCGGCGACGTGGCGCGGCGGCAAGGGGCAGAACGTGTCTATCGAGGGCGCGGTCTGGCACGACTTCAAGACGGACGAGGGCGGCTCTGTGCTGGACCTCTGCAAGCGCGTCGAGGGCCTGTCAGACTTGCAGGACGCCGCCCGCGTACTCGGCGAGCGGTTCGGCGTCGAGCCGAAGAAAACGTCGCACAAGCCGGAGCCGCTTGTCACCCGCGCGAAGAAGCTGAAGGAATCGGGCTACGTGCTTGACACGACCTATTGCTACGAGGACGAAAACGGCAAGCCCGTGTATTACGTGGACCGCTACCGCTGGCCTAACCCGTTCGTCGAGCCGCCGGACGGCAAGGCAAAAGAGTTTGTGCAACGCACCCCCGAACATGAAGGGCTGGACGCTGACACGCCGCACCTTCTGTACCACCTTCCCGAAGTCAAGACGGCGCAGGAAGTGTTCATCGTCGAGGGCGAGAAGGACGTGGAGACGCTTCGCAAATGGGGCCTTGTCGCAACCACCAACTCCGGCGGCGCGTCGAAGGACGGTTCTTCCAAGTGGCCGCACGAGCTGAACGGCTGGTTCACCGGCAAGGACGTGACGATCATCGCGGACAACGACGATGCGGGCAAGGCCCACGCGCAGAACCTCGCGACCATGCTTGCGCCTGTCGCGAAATCCGTTCGCTCGTTCGCGATCTCCGCGCTCCCGAAGGGAGACGTGACCGATTGGGCGGAGAAGGAGGGCGGCACCGCCGACGCGCTCCGCGCCGCCGTCACCGCACTCGTCCCCGTCGCGAAGCCGGATGACAACGCCGCCGCAATAGCCGCCGCGAAGGTCGCGAACGAGGTGCCGTTCTCCAACTTCACGTCCGTCTGGCGCGAGACGGGCAAGCGCAGGGTCGAGGTGAAGATTCCGCGCACGGTTGACGATCTTCGCAAGGACGTGTACGTGCGATTCCTCGGATTCCCACGTCGCGTCGGCACCTCGCTTCTGTTCGACCACGACAAGGACAACGGCAACATCCGCGAGCTGCGCAACGAACACGCGCTCTTCGCGTGGATCGGCGAGAAGTCCCGCCACGTCACGCCGTGGATGGCGAGCGGACCGGACGGGTTCGTGTCCAAGAAGGAGCTGTTCTCGTCGCTCGTCTTCAACTCCGTCGGCTACGAGCGAATCTCGTCCGTTCCCGACTACCCAATCCGCAAGGACGTGTACTACACCTACCGCGACGCATTGCGCCCGTCGCCCGGACATGCCGCGCTCAACAATTTCCTTGCGCAGTTCAACCCCGCGACGGAGGCCGACGCGATCCTGCTCCGCGCGTTCGTCGCCGCGCCGATGGTGTACGAGTACATGATTCAGCGCCCGTGCTGGATAATCGACGCCGTGTTCGGACAGGGCGCGGGCAAGACAACGCTCGCCGAGATCGTCGCGCAGCTCTACGATTCGACCGCGATCAAGACCGACGTCAACGAGATGAACTTCAAGGGCGAGGAGATCAAGAAGCGCATCGTGTCCGCAAGCGGACGCAACGCGCGGATGTTCCTCGTGGACAACGTGAAGGGCGCGCTGTCCTGTCCGTTCCTCGCGGAGCTGATAACTAGCACTTACTTCTCCGGTCGCGCCCCCTACGGCGAGGGCGAGGAGAAGCGCCCGAACGACCTCACGTTCGTCATCACCTCCAACGCCGCGTCCGTGGACTCCGACCTCTCGTCGCGATCCGTCACGGTGTACATCGGCTCGCGCAAGGACAAGTCCGGCGACTGGATGCGCAACATGCAGGCGCGGCTTGCGAAGGAACGCTACCTTATCCTCGGCGACATCTACGACATCCTCTGCAACGGCCCGTCCATGCCAAGTTCCTACCGCGCAGTCACACGGACGCCGGAGTTTGAGCGCGACGTGATATTCAAAATGGCCGGAAGCCGCGATGCGTTCGACAAGGCGATACTGCACGTCCTGTCCACGCGCTCCAACATCAACTACGAGGGCGAGCTTGCGGGGCTAGTGACCGAAGCGATCGAAATGAACATTGACCGCTGGCTCCAGAAGCAGGCCCAGCACCCGAACGCGCACAACCCGACATCTCATGAGATGGTCGCCGTTTGGCTCCGCACCGCAGTCGTGGACTACTGGATCAAGCCGCAGTTCAAGATCGACACGCAGACCCTGCGCAACATGGTGGACACGGGCAAGACGACGCGGTTCCTGCGCGGCGTAAAAAGATACCCGATGTCAAGCGCGTATGACGGCGACGGCCGCTCCTCCGGCATCCTATACTTCGGCTCGCAGGTGCAGTACCCCTACATCCCCGTGCTGACGCTGAACGGCAAGGACGTGGAACTTGCGCCCGGCATCGGCTGGCACCACAACCCGCGACTAATCGAGGAACTTGCGGCGCAGGCAAGTGGCGCGGCCACTGCCAACGCAGACGCGATAGACGTGCCGGCCGAGGTCGCGCCGGTCCCCGCGCTTCCCGACGGCGACGCGCCGATGGACGATCTCATCACCACGGAGGCACTACCCCTATGAGCATCAAGGTCTACCACAACAGCCGCAACGAGGCGGCAAGCACGGACGGACGCATCTGGTGGCGCGGCACGGCCACGGACGCCGCCTCAATCGCCCTGGAGGAATTGCAGCCGGTGTCGGCCCTGCTCCCGGCTGACGCGAACATTCCGCAAGCGACCGTTGCGAAGGCGCGCGCCGTGTTCATTTCGGCGTTGCGTAAGGCCGCGCCGACGGTCGCGCCATCCGACGACGCGGAGCGCACGATTCTTCGCAAGGCGTGGGACGACGCGCAGGCATTCGCCGCCTCGCACATGGTCATCGCAATCGGCAAGCCCGTGTTCGACCACCACCTCTGCGTCGTCGGCACGGCGGATGTGGTGTACGATCCGCGTTCTGCCGCCGCCGCTCCGTCGGCGGCAATCTCATTCTGCTACGCGCCGGACGGCTACGAGTTCGCGGGCGAGCTGAACGCGCTGACGCGCATTTTCTATAACGGCTTGCCGAACACGCCGACCGAGTGCCCGTTCGGCCACTACGACACCCACGCCTACTGCCGCGCCGTGACACTGCTCGTTCTCCGCGACCAGACGGAATGGCACAAGCGCAAGATGGACGAGCTTCCATTCTAAACCAACACAAAAAAAGGAAAGACACCAATGATAGACACAGACGTATTCGCGCTTGCCGTTGTCGCGGCGGCGCTTGCGGGCGCGGCGATAGCGGCGTTCGTTGTCGCGTGGATTCACGATCCGAAGGGAGGCGCGAGGTGAGCGACGGCATCGAATTAAAGTCCTGTCCGTTCTGCGGAAGCGACGCGGTGATGAACGCAACCGTGTTCGGCGAATGGACGGTCTGTTGCATCAATCCCGAATGTCGTTGCTGGGACTACGGACCGAACTGTTACGCGACGAAGGAAGAAGCTGTCGCCGCGTGGAACAGGAGGGCGGAAGCATGAGCAAGCGACACTCACCATTGACCGTTTGCGACCGCGACTGTGCGACGGCGAACGCATGTACGATGGGCGGCGAACAATGCCCCGACTGCGGATGCTGGTATTGCCCCGTGAGCGACGACCACGACGAGGACGGTCGTTGCGACGACTGCGCCGAGCGGCACAGGCGTGAGATTGAACAGGAAGAACCTGAACAGGATAACGAACAATGAACAGAGCAACAGAAAGAATGCTTGCGTTTGCAAGGGATATTGCGGCGGAGTTGGATATGGAACTTCCAACAACGACCGATGCAGACGGCGAAACCGTGATGGACGAGTCTTATGACGCCATTAGCGAGTTTCTTGCCGCGAACAAGGACGATTACTACTACTGGAAGAGGGGTTGAACATGACGAGTGAAAACGAGAACGAGAACCGCAAGACTATCGCGGATGTCTTGGCGAAGATGGAGCGAGAATCAATCATTCATGTGTATATACCTGCAACAGACTTGGAAAGATATGTCAAACAAATCAAAGAGGCGTTGAAGCGGGAGAAGGCCGAGATTGAGGCCGACGCGCTCGCCGTCGGCGGAATCGTCGAGGCGGCGCGAACTGCTGAGAAATCGTCGGCAGTTGGCAACTCGGCGGCGATGCGCGAGACGATGTCTTTATTTGTGCACGACTTCGCGTCTTTTATGAAAGACGTTGAGCATGGAATTTTTCACATGATGCAGTGTATGGATTTTGTAAAAAAGTTCATTCCGCTAATGGATTCCGCCCTCTCCGAGCCCGCGAGGAACTGCGACCTCTACGACAACAAGACTGATGCCGAGACAAGGTTCGTAGAAGAGACGGGAGAGAATGACATGGCACAACATTACTGGCAAATGTTCGCCATCTGGCTATTCGACACGGCGGCTAGGCAGAAAGTGGAAGTCAAATGAGGTACTGCGTAGGAGAAGAACCGGAGTGCAATGGACCGAACTGTGGTCATGCAGAAGACTGTCCTTACTATCATGAAATTATGAAGGAAGATTCTTCTTGTCGGTGTGAATTAGAAAAGTATAAGAAGTCTGTTACGAAAGGAGAAAACGATGGGATCAAGTAATGTCAAGGCGATGCGCGATGCTCTTTTAAACATTCAGGAGTATGCGGCGGCTATGGATGTTGACGATGGTAATGTGTTGGCGATATTAGATGCTTGCCGAGACGCCTTATCCGCGCCCGCGAGGAACTGCGACAGATTCGCGGACGATACTGACGCGCAGATTGCGTTTCTCAATGAGGTGTGGCTAATATCGGTTGACCGTGAAACAATGCTTGCGCGAGACAAGTACGAAAACTGGTCTGACGAAATGAGAACAAGGTACGGTAAATGGCTCCTCGCACCAGCGGCGGAGAAGAAAGGAAAAGCGAAATGACGATTAAAGAACGACAGGTAACTTATGCTTTCGCGATGGTCGAGAGCGCGAAGCAGTTGCTTCATCTTGCGTCCTGCATGATTGGCAATCTTGCTTATGACGCTGAATATGGAAAGGAACGCAACATCCACGAAGATTTTGTAGACGCTTTTAAATCCGTGGAAAAGCTGCTGCAAGTGCTGGAACGTTTAGTGGATAATAGCACAGAGTGGTCGCCTATGCCGAGTGAAACGACGAAAGGAGCAGGCGATGGAAGCAAGTAATCTGCAAGAACTGAAAGACGCCGCAACAGAACTGATGCGGTTCACATGCAACTCGTGCGAGCGGCGTTTTTGCGAAGACGACTCCGAAGAGGAGGACGGTCAGAGTTCGCCTTCGCCATGCAGCGCAATCATTAGGATGAGGAACGCATTGTCTTCGAACCCTCTCCGCAACTGCGACGTTGGCACGGCGGAGGAGCAGGCGGAGCGAATGCGTTTATATTGCAATTCTCATGGCGTGGACGAAATCGTATGTTTCCGTTGCGATAAGTGTCCGCTTTTGACGGTCAAGATGTGCGAGCTTGCATGGGCGCAGTTGCCATACGAGGCGCAGGAAGGAGGCGCGAAGTGAGCGCGTCAATCAGAATCAAGATTACAGGAGGAACAGACATTGAAGAAGCCTACTACGATTGCGAGAAGGTTTCTACACGACTCGGCGAGATGTCGGTAGAAACAGTCTTCAATGGCGTAAACATGCTATACCATCATCAGCCTATGAAGGAATGGGTGGAAGAATACCGTACGGAATTTTTCGGGAAAGCAAAGAAAGGAGACGAGTGGTGAGAATCTCATACCGTGTCTGCGACATCTGCGGACAGAAGTTGACTGACGGGTGCGTCATCGATGTTCGATTCCGCACAGTCAAGGACGGCAAGAACGCGCAAGCGCAACGGTGCATCGACATGTGCGACGGTTGCTTTAACGAAATCATGAAACGACTTGATGCCGTCGATGCCATGAAAGGAGAATCTAAATGACTGCCGAACGAGCGCACAGATACCATATCGTCATACGAACATTGCCCGGAGCGACGTTCATTGAGCGCGTAGGAACGAAGAAGGAGTGCATGGAATACGCGAACAGGGCTCCAAAGGAGTATCTGAAGCTATGCAAGATGGTTCCAGTAATGAGGTGGGACAAGAAAGGAAGAAGAAAATGACAGTAAAAGAACTGAAAGAGTTCATCGAGGAAATCCCGGACGACACTCTCGTCCATGTGATTTTCCGTGGCATCATCGACAAGCAACCGTCGCTGAACGTGGACGATAAAGTCCTGTATGTGGAGGGAATGTGAAATGCAAGCGAAAGACTGCCGCTGGCTTGACCGCTACTTCGGGACAGTCTGCCGCAACCAGAAGACGCATCCGAACGTGATGCGTCTGGACAACGGCGCGACCGTGTTCTGCGAACCATCCTGCACACGTTGCGCCGGATGCTGCTACGAGCCGATCACGCCGAACACGCCAGCGTGGGACGACGACGGGGTGGACAACCAGTGAACAAATCCTACAACATGAACATCGACACGGGCGAAAAGACATGGCTAACGCCTCCCGAAATCATCGATGCGCTCGGCCCGTTCGATCTAGACCCGTGCTGTCCGCCTACGATGCCGTGGCGTACCGCGACGCAGATGGTGCATTGGCCGGACGACGGATTGAAGGTGGATTGGACTGGCAAGCGCGTGTGGCTCAATCCGCCATACGGGCGCGAGGCCGTGCCGTTCTTGCGCAAAATGGCGAAAAACAAGACGGGGGGGGGGATATTGCTCATATTCGCGCGGACAGATACCTCCGCGTGGCAGGACTTGATATTTCCATTCGCCTACGGCATCATGTTTCTGCGAGGACGGCTACGCTTCCACAAGCCGAACGGAACGCAAGAAGAGACGGCTGCCGCGCCATCTGCGCTCGTCGCGTACTCCGAACAGGACTTTGCCCGTCTGCGCAACGCGGGGCTTACAGGCGCGTTTTTGCGTGTGTATGAAAGGAGCATTAAATGAACCAACTCAACCAACTCGCGACCCGCCTGCGCCTAAACGCCGCCAGCATGGAACACGGCGAGGCCGAGCACGACATCCGCGCCGCCGCTGATATCCTCGACTCGTTCGCCGACGTAGGAGAGATAGAGTTCACGGAGAACCGCTACTCTCCGTTCCGCGATATGGCAAGCAAGTGCCTAGTCTCGCCGCGCCGCATCGCGCAGGCGTTCAGCAGGGCGTACCTGCGCGTGGCGGAAAGGATGGAGAAGTCATGAAGCGGTACAAAATGTCTTCGTTGAATGGCAAGAATGTACGTCTTCACCAGAAGGTCTGGATTCTTGCACATGGCGATATTCCAAAAGGATATGTCGTGCATCACGTCAATTTTGACAAACAAGACAATCGAATCGAAAATCTCGTTCTGATGAAAGACGCAGACCATCGAGCATTGCATTCTTGCCGAAGGCATGGCGTTGAGTTTAGCGGACGGGCATTCACGCGGGAAGAGGCTCTTGCGAGAAAACGCGCAAAGAGCGCAATCTACCTTGCAAAGAACCGTGAACGAATTTATGCAAGGATAAATGCCTATCGCCAGCGCAAGCGCGCAGAAGCAAAGGCGCAGAAGAAGGAGGTTTCATGAAGAGAGAACTCACCTACGCAACGGTATGCAGCGGAATAGAATGTTGCTCCGTCGCCTGCATCGGACTCCCGATGCGCCCGGTCTTCTTCAGCGAGATCGAGCCGTTCCCATGCGCCGTCCTCAAGGCGCACTACCCGAATGTCCCAAACCTCGGCGACATGAGCAAGATTCAAGTATCAGACGATGGGCTGCATATCACGAACGGCAGGGAGAGCATATCGCTCGACGAGCCGTTGGACATCCTCGCTGGCGGCACTCCATGCTTCGTCGCGGGGACGATGGTTCTCACGCCGAGGGGATATGTCCCGATTGAGACGCTGAAGGTCGGGGACGAGGTGGTGTCTGGCACGGGCCACATCCGCAAGGTCGAGGCGGTCGGAAGCAAGATGGCGAAGGTTGGAACCCTGAAGGTTCTTGGCCGTCCCGAAATCGTCTGTACACCGAACCATCCGTTCTTCTGCGTCGGCATGAAGCGCGACGACAGGCGCAAGTCCGAAACCTACGCGATGAAGATTCCAGTAGGCGACTACGCGGCGACGCGAGCGGACGAGGCGGTCGGGAAGTACGTCGGGCGCATCAACCACATGAGAGGCACGGCGTTCTCGGTGTGCTACCCGAAGTGCGGCGGGGCGACCTGCGATGACATCATGGAACTCGCTGGATGGTATCTCGGAGACGGGTATATCCGGCGGTTCAAGGGCAAGACGAAGAAGAGTGTCGTGTTCGCCTTGTGCTGCGAGAAGAAGATCGCGCGGTTCAGGGAGCGGTTCGGCGGCATCGTGAACATCTGCGAAAGCGGCGAAGGCAAGTTGATCGTGAACTGTACGGCGCTTGCGGATTGGCTCGTCGAGAACTTCGGGGAGCATTCCGCCGGGAAGCGCATCCCGTACTGGTGCTACGACCGCGAGAACACGCATTGCCTGTTGCGCGGCTACGAGGCAACGGACGGATGGCACAACAACAACGAGCGGAAGTTCTGCACGGTCTCGCCCGCGTTGGCCTACGGCATAGCGGATTTGATCGGGAACGCATCAATATCCCTTCATGTCCCTCCGCCTAAAGGCCATATCCAAGGGCGCGAAATCAACCAAAGACCGTGCTATGTCGTAGCCGTCCCTGTCGGGCGGACAATCAGAACCAAATTCATCAACGGACGCTATGCGTCGATAGTAAGGAGCTACAATGGAACAGATGGAACTGTTCGGCGAGTTTACAACATCACCGTCGCAGACGAACACGACTACATCGTGTCCGGTCTGTGGACGCACAACTGTCAGGACGTGTCGGTCGCAGGAAAGCGAGCCGGGATGCAGGAAGGGAGCGGAACACGCTCCAGCCTCGCGTTCGACTTTGTGCGGCTTGCCCGCGAACTGCGACCCAGATGGGTGCTTTGGGAGAACGTGGCGGGAAGTATCGATTCCAAGAACGCCCCCGACTTTCTGCGTTTCGCCTCTGCGCTTGGGGACTGCGGGTATACTCTCGCGTGGCGCGTGCTGGACGCGCAGTATGTGCGAGTGGACAGCATGGAACGTGCCGTCCCGCAGAGACGGCGGCGTGTGTGGGTTGTCGGATGTCTTGGAGCCGATGAGTCCGTCCCTGCGCAAATACTTTTTGAGCCCGACTGCGTTGCGGGGCATACTCCGCCGCGCAGACGCGCGGGGCAAGGCTTTGCCTACTCTCTTGCGGGACGCGATAGAGTGGATGCTGGAATGGTGGGAAAGCCAGCCGCAAGAAGAGACGGCGGATGCAGAGCATTCATCCCATACGGAACGAGACTCGGCGCAAGTCCAGAAGGGATAACGCAGCCGTTAACCCGCATAGACAGCAAGTTCCAGAAATGTATCGCACTCGACGGCGACAAACTGAAGCCGCGCGAAGACCAGCGCAAGGGCGGCAACGGCTTCGGGATAAACGAGAAAGGCGCGGGCTACACCCTCACGGGCGTGGACAGGCACGGCGTGGCGTATGAATCGCAAGTTTACGAGAACCACGCGCAGGACAGCCGCGTAAAGACGATAGAGGTCAGCGACACGCGCAACCAGAAAGACGGCACGGGCGGGAACAACCTGCCGCTCGTCTGCTTCTCCAAGGTGTCACACCCTTCCGCGCCGAACGGCGAGGGCGAACGCTGGGACGAGCGCGAGGTGGCGCAGACGCGCAACACGTTCGACAACGGCGAGAAGCGCTGCCAGGAGGTCGTGGTCAGCATGGCGCAGAACACGCGAGACGAGGTGCGCATCGTCGGCGGAGACGGGCAGATTGCAGGCGCGTTGCCAGCCGAGCCGGGGATGAAACAGCAGACCTACGTGGTAAGCACCGCCTACAAATTGGACTCCACCGCGTCCAACTCCATGAAGAGCGCGAACCCGAACAGCGGCTTCCACGAGACGCATGTCGCGGCTTGCCTCGACACCACAACGCCAGACCCCACGAAAGCACAGGGCGGCAACGTGATAATCAGCACCAACTCCAACGGCGAGGACGTCGCCGCCACCCTGACGCGCGACCTCGCCAAGCAGACCGGCGCGCAGCAACAGAACGGGGGGGGGTACATCCTCACCCGCCGCGAGGATTCTGCCTTGACCGATTCGGGCAGTACGGAGACAGGGAGATAGCAAGCGCGATGAAAATGAGAGACTACAAAGACCACACCGACCTCGTTGTCCACGAGAAGGAAGGAGCGGAAGGTGAATGAGCGCCTACGGAATAAACCCAGCGGAGAGCGGAATGATGATAGGAACTAATCCGCCGACAGAGGAGTGCGGGCAGACCCTGCGCAAGTCGCCCGGTGGTGAGAATGGAGTCTTGCAGATGCAGAACCAAACTGACATTGAGACAGCATACCGAATAAAGATAAACCTTCGCCCTGCCGTGTTGTGCAGTCATCGTTGCGAAGAGTGCAGATTCTGCACCTTTAGCGGCGACGAGGACGGCGGGGAATACGTTTGGTGCAGGCATCCGCACACGTTGTCGTTGCCCAACTTCTTCAACATCATGGAAGAGAACATGGTGTGCAACCTGTTTGAGCCATGTCCAGAAGTGCAGACCGTCGGCTTCAAGGCTGGGCAGTCCAAGGACGGCGGACTAGGAGACGAGCGCGAAGTCTCGCCAACACTCTCGCAGATGCGCTACATCGTCCGCCGCCTCACGCCCATCGAGGCTGAGCGGCTCATGGGGTTGCCGGACGGATGGACCATCCCCACGGGACTACGCCGCTACTTCGGCGCGGACGGAGAGCCGTCCCCCGAACTGGTGGACGAGTTCGTTGAGCGGTTCGACACCTTCAACGCCATCATGGCCGCATACGAGCACAAGGCCCCGCCGAAAGGCAAGTCGCGCAAGCAGGTCGCGGAATGGCTCAAGAAGATTTCGGACGCGGAGACTTGCCCGGACAGCCCACGTTACAAGGGGTGCGGAAATGGGCAAGCCACGAACCAGCCGAGGTGGATCGTGACGAGGCTTCTCGCCATTGGAGAAGGCATCGACCCGTTTACTGGAGAAGAACTATGAACCATAAGGAAAACTTGATTGGCAGAAAGTTCTGCCGCCTGAACGTCATCGCTTATGCACCCGACTATGTGTCTCCGCGCGGCAGACATTGGCCCAACTGCCTTTGCCGTTGCGACTGCGGCAAGATGCATACGGCGCGGGCCTGCTCGTTGAAGTCCGGATTGGTGAAGTCTTGCGGATGCTTGGCGCGTGAACAAGCCGCCGCACGGCAACGCAAGCACGGACTCGCGCACAAAGACCCGCTCTACACGGTTTGGAAGGGAATGCGGGAGCGTTGCACGAACCCACGGCAGAAGCATTGGCACCGCTACGGCGGTCGCGGAATCCGCGTCTGCGCGGAGTGGGACGATTTCATGGCGTTCCGCACATGGGCATTGGCGCACGGATGGCAACGCGGATTGCAGGTAGACCGCATAGACAACGACGGCGGCTACTCGCCCGATAACTGCCGCATCGTCACCTGCAAGGAAAACAACGACCATCGCAACTCTCCGCGAGACGCGAAGGGCAGATACATGAGAAAGGCATCATAGCCATGCTCGTGAACATCGAGGGCGTCGCCAAGCCAGCAGACGCGAACGGCATCCGTGAAATCGTGCCATACGTCTACACCTCGCAGGACTCCCGCGAAACCCCGTCAGAGGTGCGCGACGCCAACCACGCGCGCGAAATCGTGCGCCGCCTGTGCATTCCAGAGTCCGTATTCGTGGACGCAGAACCCCCGCGTGGCGATGGCTACGACCCCATGTGGATAGTGCAGATTTCGGTTCTCGGAACGCGGCAGAAAATCACGCGCTACCGAACTGGCTACCACAAGTACGACGGATGCCCGTTGGCGGCAATCGGCTACATGATGGACATTCACGCCGCAATCAGAAAAATCTTGAAGAACTCCCGCAAGGAGCTGGAGTCTGAAAGGAAACAAAAACAGAAACAGGAGAACAACTGATGATTACACCAACGCAAATGTACTGGATAACAAGGCTGGACGGCATAAATGAAGTAGGTATCTTTATGATAATTTTAGCATCTACTGCGTTGCTTGTCGGGCCTATTATCATGGAGCTTTTCGATGACCTCATAGATGAAAAAAAATTATCGCTACATTTCAGGTCAATCTTCAAATGGGCATTGCCGACATTTTTATTCGGACTTGCCATTGTCACGTTCGTTCCGTCCACAAAGCAAATGGCGGCTATCCTTCTCATACCTAGCATCGTCAACAACGAGAAGATTCAGCAGACTGGCAATAAGCTCTACGAACTTGCTTCCGAATGGATGGATGAACTTAGGCCAAACGCGGCGAAAAATAAGGAGAACGAGAAATGAGTAGTATTCGCGAAAGCGGTACAAGCCCGATGTTAAACTTCGCGTATATCGTGAACGAGATGCGCGAGGCCGTCAAGAACAAGATGTCGGCAGACCACGAGATGTCAGCCGACGAACGCGCCGTCGAGAAGTTCTGCAAGGACATGATCGCAGATTGGGCAAGATGCCTTGCGCGGCAGTACATAGAGATTGGAAAATCCGTAATATCCTTCTGCAACGCATTCACGCTTGTCTATACGCCGAACGACAAGGACTGTCCCGCGTTGCTTGCTGGCGCGTTCGAGGAGTTCAAGGAGGTGATGGGCATTGAGACTGTCAAATGCGAAGAAGAGGAGGCGCGCGATGAGCCGCAAGCCTAGGCCATGCTCCGCATGCCCCCTCCGCTCCGCGAACGGCTGGTGCGCCCACCTCGCCACAACCCGCCCGCCGAACGCGCCTTCTTGCGAGTGGGGTAGGAAGAAGATGGACAGCGCGTATGCCGCCGAGTACAACCGCCGCAAGTGCGGGTGGAAGAGGCGCGAAACGAAACCGGAGCAGGGGCAGGAGGAGGAAGAAATATGACCACATTCATCGTAACATTCTGTTTTCCAGGGTCTACATTGTTCGGCACATGCACGTGGTCTATGCGTGTCGTCGCTATCAGCGCGGAGGATGCCGTTAAAGCCTGCGTCGCCGCACATCCGAATTGCGCTGTGACGTCGGTTGATGTGTGCGGCGACGTTTGTACATGCTCAATCGCAAGTAGTGATGGAGACAAGGAATGACCGTGCAATACGAATTGCCTGACGATCCGCATCTGCGCTCGTTGCGCAACTGGTTCAACGAACAGCTCAACAAACGGCTGGATGAGTTCTACGCCAAACGGGTAAAGAAGGTCGAGGCCGATATTCTTGCGTGGATCAAACGCAACCCAATCTGCTACGTGAACCCATGCGAGGCGATTCTTGACGGCATCTGCGGCGTTATGACGCCTGCGATATATCCGCATGGCAATGTGTTTGCAGAACGATACGACGTGTCGGAGTTCTTTCTCGGATTTCCCCGCGCCCTGCCGACCGAGCTGAAAGGAGTCGCAGTATGAACGCAATCCAGATTGCAATTGTCGTCATTGGCCTTGTATTAGCATATATCGCCGGGCTATCCATTGGGAAGTTTACAAACTTAAAGTGCATATCGTGTCTGGCTGGACGTAATTGGGCTTACTTGGAAAGTTTCGCCCTTTCCGTTTCGACTTGCGCAATGGCCGTCGCATTGCATCACAATGCTGGAAACGACAAGCCGATGGACGAGTTCACGAAAATACTTGCGCTCCTGTCGCTACGCAAGATTTCAGCCGTGGAGGCGACACATAGGCTTCGGAATTTTGAAAAGAAGATGAAAGGAGTTGCCTTATGACTGCCATCCAAGTAGAAGGAATCGCGTTCTTATCTATCTTTTGGCTGTATTGGGCAGAAGGCGTTGAGCCTATCTCGCTTGACAGCGTTTCGTGCCTTGGCAACATCGCGCTTCCTTCCGTCATGCCGCCGACCGAGATGAAAGGAATCGCCGTGTGATTATTCTGTCGGCATGATCGCGAAGTACGCTTCGCCATCTGCCTTGCTCGCAAGCCCGCAGTAGTTGTCGGCCCTCATCTTTTCGCTCGTACCTACCATCGCCGTCGTCTTCGCAGGATCGCCGTACGCCGCGACGTGGTACGTGATGAACGTATGCCTCCCGCAGTTCTGGAACACGGGAATCCCTTTCAGCCTCGCGGCGTGGTAGATTTCCTTCTGCGTGTCATTCGATATGTCTTCAAGAGCCTTGTGGAAGTCGAACGACTTCATCCAGGCAAGCGCCGTCGGATGTATGTGAAACGCCCTCGGCCTCTTGCCCTGCTGGAATCCCTTCGCCTTCGCGATCCTGATCGTCGCGCCGTCGAGGTCGATCTTCGCGGCGTCGGGATCGGATGCCATTCGCAAGATCTCGACCGCACGGCATCCGCAAAAGAACGATACGATTGCGTATGCGAGCAGTTCCGGCCTGTCGGCCTTGTGGGCTTCGAGCAGACGGAACAGCTTCTCGACGTCATCCGGCTTCATGTAGTCTGGCTCCTCCCACGGCTCAGGCTTGAACTTCATCGAGCGAATTGGATTCTTTGCGAGATATTCGCGCTCTTCCTTGCAGCACCAGTTTAGGAACGTCTTGATGTAGAGAAGGTGCGAGTTGTACGTCTTTGGCTTCTTGTCTGCGTAACCGGCGTCAAGGTAGTCTGCAATCTCCTTAGCGCTGATCGACGCGAGCGTCCTGTCGCCGAGCGACCTTGCCCACTTCCCCGTGGTTGCGTTAGTCTTGTCCTTGTCGGCGCCTTCGTTCTTTGCGTCGTAGTATTCCTCGTATGCCTCTGCTACCTTCTTGTCTCCTTCTGATGAAGGCCGACGCTCTTCTTTCGCCTTGACGTAAGCGTTAGCAACGTCATAGAGCGTGACGCTGATTCCTGCCGACGCGAGCAGGTCAAGCGCGTTCTTCGCGTCAAGCGCCTGCAACGCGTTGAGTCTGACTGCCGCGTCGCCTCCCGCGCTGTGACGCTGGTAGAAGTCGCGGATTGCCGCCATCATGTCATCCTTCGTTTTTCTGGAAATCCGAACGGGCTTCCGTTCAAACGGGTCGATTCCAAAATATGCCTCGTAGTCGCGATGCAACTTCCCGAATCGTTGCTTCCTGATTCTGACTTTGATGTTTTCCTCGACCGTGCTCTTTGGTAGGTATGCCATTTCGTCACCTTGCTTTCCGTTTTTTTTGATTGCGAATCATTTGCGAAAACATTTTTATCGTCCACTTTGACGATGCCTAAAAAATGAACGAGGCTATTATAACATAAGGGCGAAATGAATGCAACCCCTAGCAGGTTAAAAATTGGGATTATATCAAAAAAGCATTTATGACGCAATAGTGAAGAAACGGCTTATAATTTTACATTTTGTTTATATTATAACAGGTCGTGATGTTTTTGAAATGAAAAACGCATTGACAGTTGATAAGATTTTTTGACATGAAAAAGCGTTTTTTCTTGTGAATTTTTTGCGAAAGATTCGGCGATGCGGACGCACGACGCAAAGAAAAATCCCCTGACGAAGCGGCAACTTCGTCAGAGTTTCGGAGATGAATCCCCGAGTGTCTTGAAAAGACAGCAAGGCATTGTACACTATTCACCGAGGATTCGCAACACCTGCGCTTGCAAGCGCAACCGTTCCTTGCGATGGCTGTCGCGTTGCTTCTTGCCTATCGGCATCTTCGGCTCGACCCACTTCTTCCCGCTCTTGATCTCGCCGCGCTCCAGATGCGTAAGTTCCTTGATGCGGTCGACGAGCTTATCCACTCGGCCTTTTTCTGCCGTAAGGTACGGACGCGCGCGCTTCAGCTCGCGTCGGCGCCCGGCGTCTTTCGTGCCCTTGAACTCCGCCTTGTCCTTCTCGTAGCCGTCCAGCGCGTCGAAGTAGCGCGAGGTGGACTCTGGATATTCGCGGACAAGGCGGCGCACAATCGGCATGTCAGTCAGAAGCCTGTCCGTGTCGCCTCCCTTCGCGGCATGGTAAAGGTTCTGTACAGTGGAATACGCGTTCCCGACGTCTCTTCCGAACCCGCCCCAGATGAACTCCCACACGAGCTGTGCGTCCTCCGGCGCGATGTCGATCTTTCCCTTGCGCAAGCTGTTGCCGCCGGAAAGGGCGTTGACCGCCTGCGTCAGCTTCTGGTACGGCCACGGCGTGTTGCGCTTCCCGTTCCACGACTTCGGCGCGTTCTTGTCGAACGACAGCTTCACGCGCTCGTCGCCCTTGTAGTTCTTTCCGCTCGCAAGCTGGATGATCGGGTCGATCGCTGACGGCGCGACGGACTGCCCGAGCAAGTTCCAGTCCAGCTCGCCCTTGTCGTTTATCATCCCGTTGCCGCCGACGAGATCGGTTATCTGGTCGGTCAGCTCGCGCGGCAGGGCGGCCAGCGCGTCCTCCGGCTTCGTCTCGCCGAGGATCACGTTCGTCGCGGTCTGCGCGAGGTACGGAAGCGCGGCATACGGGCCACGGAACCGCAGCAGGGGCATCTGGCGTCCCCAACCGACGGGAATGCCGACGTTGTGCTTCTTGTCGTATTCGCTCATGTTGCGCGCGTTGCGCCCGCCCTTGCGCTCGCGGTCGTCGTCGTTGCCGCCGAAGTGGTCGATGACAGCCTTCGCGGCGCCGATGCCGACGAGCAGCGCGATGAAGTCGCCGCGCATCTTGTGCCTGCCCCAGCCGCTTCCGTCGTCTGGAAGGTCCTGCACGGATTCCTTGCCCGCCTGCACCGCGCGCGCCGCGCCCTGCACCGACGCGTTCGCGAACATGTACAGTCCGTTGACGATGGGCATGAACGACCCCTTGCGGTTGAAGTCCACGGTCGCCTCGCGGGCGAACTTGACGGCCTCGTTGACCGGCACTCCCTTGTTGTGGATGGCGGAGAACAGCCCGATGCGCGTGGAATACTCCATGAACTCGTTCGCCGCCGCGATGAAGTCCTTGCCGCTCTCCCACGCCCACTTCGCCTTGTCTCCGGCTGACATCTTCCAGAAGCTTTCCGCGCTGCGGCGGAGCTTGTCGAGCCGCAGGCGCACGTCCTGCTCATTGCCCTCGAAGCCCGCCGACGCGACGCCGCCCTTCGTGAGCAGTCCAGCCTTGATGGCCTTCTTCACGTCGCCTCGCAGCTCGCCGCGCCGCACGTACCGCCACACGTCCTTCGCGTTGCGTATCTCCGCCGCGACCGCCTTCGCGAACGCCGTAGCGCCGTCCCACACGCCGTACCGGCCCATGAGCGCCTGCGCGGCCTCAAGGCTGTCGGCGATGTAGTTGCTGACAGAGAACTCCGGCGAGTATTGCGTGCGCATCGCGCTCATCCAGTGCGTGACGGCTGGCACCTTGGAGAGAATGCCGTCGCCCCACGTCTCCACGTTGTCGCCCTTGAACGACCTCATGAAGTCGCGCCCTCGCCCGTTTACGCCCTTGTCGACGCGGATGGCGTAGAGCTTGCCGTCGCGCTTGAAGAGCTGGATGTCCTCGCGCTCGTCCGCCATCTGCATCCCGGCGTTGGCCTTCACCTTGTCCGCGTCGCTGAACGTGAACACGTAGTCCGAGCCGTGGTGCGCCTCGTCGATGCCCTCGACGATCTCGCCGATGTGCAGGCCCTGCGCCTCCGCCCATTCGACGAGGTTCGCGAGGACGTTCGCCGTCTCGTTGCGGATGGATCCGCGTATGCCCTGCTCCGCCTGCAAGAGCGACGCCGCGACCGGCGAGTCCGCGATGTCCGCCGTCCCGCGCCCGAACGCCTTCATGAACTCGCTGCGCCTCGGGCCTGCGGTCGAGGAGTTGAGGAGCCCCGGCTCAAGCTGCTCCACGTCCGTCTTGAGCGGAACGTAGTTGCTCCATTGGTAGAGGTAGTAGTTCGCCTCGGAAGGGGAGAGCTTGCCGGATTCGAGGCGGCGGCGGATGTCGTCGCGGTTGATGTCGACGAGCGCGCGCTGGGCGTTCTTCATGTGGCGGAACCTGGCGCGGCCGTACTTGGCCTCAAGCTCGGCGATGATGTCGTTGGCGACGTTCGCGGAAAGCCCGACGCGCGCGCCGTTGCGCACGATCTCGCCCATTCCGTAGGAATAGTCGTCGTCCGGCGTGACGCCGTTGCGCCGCGCAATCGTGTCGTTGCGTTCCTTCGCGTGCTTGCATTGCGCGTAGAGATCGAGGTCTTGCAGCAGCTCCTCGGACGACTGGCCGTCGAGCCTCGCGCCGTTGAGGGCGCGCGCCATCGTGTCGACCTTGCGCTGCAACCCGCGTGTCTCGTGCTCCACGCGCCCGTTCGCCTTCTGCAACGCGGCGGCGACGTCGGTCGATTTCGTCCAGTCCGTGTAGCCGTCGGACGCGCGAATCTCCTCCTTCACGCCGGGAATCTCGTCCTGCACGTCCTTGATCGGCGCGTGGCTGTCGAGGAAGTGTTCGCGCGCCTTCTCGGTGCCGGTGCGCACGTCGTCCATGATGTTGGAGCCAGCGGGCGCGGGCGCGCGGGCCGTGCGGACGGAGGTCGCCTCCGGCTCGAGTTCGGACGCTCCGCCAGCTCCATCACTAGTTTCAAGAAGGCCGAGCGTCCTGCCCTCCGCCATCGTCCTGTCAAGAAACTCGTTGAACTGCTCCGGCGTCATCCTGTCGATGCCCGACAAATCTGCGCGGTTAAGGCCCATCCGCGCAAGCAGGCCCTTCCACGCGGCCTTGATCGCGTCCCACGCGCGGTTGTACCACTGCCGTCCCTGCAATGTCTTGACGAAATCCTTCAGCACGGGCGACTCGCGCCCCTCGCGGATCGCGGCCCATATCTCGTCGCGGAGCGTCGCCTCGTCCGCGCCGGGGTAGCGGCTCTTCACGTTGTCCACGAGCGCCTGCGGCGCGCTGTCGATGATCGCGTTGATCCTGTCGAGAAGGGCGCGGTTGCCGCGCGCGGCCTCCTGCTCCGCGAAGCGCAGCGTCGCGTGACCGCCAAGCTCGTGGTCGAGCGTCTTCCAGTTCGCGCCGCGAAAGAGGGTCAGCTCGCCCGTCGCGCGGTTGAAGGTACCGAGGACGCGGCCGCCGCCGTCAGAAAGTTGCCTCGCGCCCTCGCCGCCGTCCCTCGCGGGGTCGAACGCCCTGTCCTTGACCGACACCTTCAGCCCCGGCAGCATCCTCTTCGCGACGGACGCGAGCCACGTCGCGACCTTCAGCTCGTACCGCTGGCGCAACGGCTCCGCGTCCTTCGCCTTGCGTTGCTTGAGCCACCGCTGGTAGTCTGCGTCGGCGGCGAAGCGCGCGGCGCGCGCGGCGGGGGATTCCTGCTCTACAATGCGGCTTGCGCGGATGTTCACCTCGTCCACATCCATTCCGTTCGCCTTGTCCTCCGCACGGCCTCTGCGCACCGCCTCTCGCTCCGCCGCAGTCAGCGTCCTCTTCATTCCTGACGCCGCGATGTCTCTTGTCTGCACCGTTATGTTCTCCACCTTCGGGGGAATGTACGGCACCCTGTTCGCCGTGCGCCGCTGGACGGTCGCCGTGCCGTCGCCGTTGTCCTTCACGAACGTGACCGCGCCGTACTGGCCGTCCGCGCCGCGAAGCATCACCGTGTCGCCGCGCTTGAACGTGGATGGGGATTGCGCGACGGCGGATTGCGCGGAAACAGACCGCGCATCTTCGCTTGTCGCCTGCGGGGCGACATCGGCAGACTGGCGCTTTACGCCGACAATATCCTTGCGCGGGAAAGTCAACTCCGCGTCACCGCCCATCCCGCCTCTTGACAATATCTTTACGTTCTTTGGCCCAACGCTTATTACCTCGCCCTCGTAAAGCATTGTGTTTCTGTCGTTCTTGATCGCGACAACAGCGCCCTTGACGACATTGCCTTTTGACGGACTGGCGAATCCGTCCATCTCGGTCCTTCGCCCGTTCAAGTCTGTCCATGTCGAGTTTTCCGCCGATTCCGTGGCCTGCGCCGCTTCAGCGCCGTCCGCCGTCTCGGTTGCCCGCGTTTCGTCCTGTGCGCTTGCAGACGCGGTTTCGCGCATCTGTGACGGGCTTGCCGCCTCGTGCCTCTTCTCGAAGTCCGTTACGGCCCTGTACGCCTTGCCGCCGTCGTCGCCCTCCACGTTCAGCGCGGCGTCGATGAGGTCTGCGTATTCCTTCGCTTCCGCGTCCGTGAGCCTGTCCGCCCACGCGGGAAGCGCCTCGCCGTCGGCCCACTCCGCGTAGACGCTGGCAAGGCGTTCGCGCGCGCCCGGCGCGGCGTTGCCCGCCTGCGCTCCGCCCTGCTCCGTCTGCCTCTGCGTCCTGCTGAAAAGGTCTTCGCCCTCCGCGCCGCCAAGGTCAAGAAGGGTCTGCCCCGTCTCGCCCGCGCTTCCGCGAAGTTCCGCTTCCTGACGCCGCTTGATTTCCTCGCGTTGCGCCTGCATATCCCGCTCACGCTTCAACTGCTCCGGCGTCGCCGATTCTAGCGCGAAGTCCGGCGCGGCCTGTTCTCTCCTCGCCTGCTCGTCGGCCTCGCGCGCCTCGGCCTCTATCGCCTCGCGCTCGGCCCTGTCCCATGCCTCTTCCTGCCGCTCGATCGCCGCGTCCTCCTCAGCCTCGGCATCGCTGGCCGCATCATGTTCAGACGCGCGTCTCGCAAGCTTGTCGTCCGTGTAGGCGGCGGCTTCCTCGTCGCGCTCCCTTGAAACGGTCTTTTCCTCGCGGGCGGCGTTGCGCTTGTTCGCCGCCCATTCAGCGTATTTCCTGCGCGTCTCCAGAAACCAGTTCACGACGGCTTCCGGCCCTTCGCGCTCGATCATGTTCTCGACGTACGCCTGCAAGTCGGACGGCATGTTCTCGGTCAGCGCGTCGTTCGTGCCGGTTCGCGGCCTCATGCCGAACAGCGAGATGTAGTCGCCGCGACGGTTCTTCCTGGCGTTGCCGTCTAGGAATCCAGCAATCCAGTCGGCAAGCGTGTCTGCCGCTCCCTTCGGCGGAATCTTCAAAAGTCCGCCGTTGTCACGCGCGAACCGCAGAAGAGCCGCGCCCATCTGGTCGCCCGTGCCGCCGTCGTCTGGATGCGCCGCGTAGTCCTCGTAGGAATACCCGCGCAGGTTCTGTCCGCGCCGCGTCTTCGGCCTTACCACTCCCGCAGTCTGCGCTTCTGCTCCCTGCGCCTCTCCCTGCTCTGGTCGCGGTTCTTCGACCGCTTCCGGTCGCTCCGCTCCCTGTTCGGGTTGCGCTGGTGCTTCAGCGGTTCCATTCCCTGTCTCATCTGGATTCTCCTGTATCGATTGTGTCGGTTCCTGTTCGTTCTCTCCGCGATGGCGGAAGTTGACCGCGCCCAAGTTCCGGCGCAGACGGTTCGGCCTGTCTATTGGCTCGGCAGTCTCTACTTCGTTCTGTACCGGCGCGGGAGATTCCGCAACCTCCTCCGCCGTCTCGCCACGATGCCTGAAGTTCACCGCCGCGAGATTTCGGCGCAGACGATTCAGACGTTCGACGACAGGCGGCTCCGCCGCCGCTTCCGTCACCGTCTCCGTTTCCGCCCCGTTTTCGCCCTCTGGCGCGTCCGCCGCTTCGGGCGTCTCCTCGCCCGCCTCTTCCGATCCGCGCGTTCCTGGGGCTTCCGTGGCGGCTTCCGTGGCGTTCTGCGCCTGCTGTTGCTCCGCCGCCTCGTCAGCGGACATGAAGTCAGCCGCGCGGTTCTCGCTCGCAACCCGCATCTGTTCCTCCGCCGACGGGTTCTCCGTCCTCGTCCCGCCCTCGTCGAACATCGCGAGCGCGGCGTCGCGGAAATCGTCTACCTCGCGCTTGCCCTTGGCGATGGTGTCCACGAGGTCGTTGATCGCGTCCGCGCCCTTGCCGATCTTCTTCTTGACCTGCTCTTCCGTAAGCCCGTTGACGTACGCGTCGAACGCCGCCCACTTCTCGTCCGCCGTGTAGTCCTTCAGCACGTCCTTGTCGATGCCCGCGCTCTCCGCGAGGATGTTGTCTATCGGCTTCGACCTGATCCTGTCGCTGACGTGCGCCATGCCGCCGCCGAGAATCTGGATGAGCAGCATCGACTCCGCGAGATTCTTCAGCGATTCGGGCTTGAAGAACTCCTTCGCCGCTTCTGCGCCACGCCGGAGCGCGTTGCCTTCCTTCTCGCTTTCGCGCCGGTCGATGCCAAGCGCGGCGTCGAAGATGTTGTCCTCCAGCTCTTCAATCGTCTCCTCCGGCATCCCTTGCAGGCCCGTCGCCTTGCCGAAGCGCCGCATGTTCTTTCCGTACCTCGACAGCGCCTTGCCGACAGCCGTCTCCGCAATCTTGTCACCGACCGACTTCACGAGAGGAATCTTGCCGAGCGTCGCTCCGGCGATGCCGCCGAGCGCCTTCGTCGCGAGCGTGCCGCCGACCAGCTCGATCGCAGGCTCGACGATACCCCGCGCAACGCCCTTCGCGACGGCGGCGCCGGTCGAATCGCGCTGCGCCGCGACTCGCACGTTGCCGTCAGCGTCCATCTCGTAGCGGTCGCTCGCCATCTCCTGCCCGCGCTCCGCGCCGCCGATGAGGCCCGCCATCACGCCGTGCGCGCCTGGAAGCGCGAACGGGATCATGTAGGAGCCGGTCTGCACCAGTCCGCCCACAAGCCCCGCCTGCGCCTGCTTCTCGCGCCCTTGCAGCTCCGCCCGCGCCGCTTGCTTCTCGCGCTCGTTCTGGAGCGTGATGTCCCGCGCCCTCTCCTGCGCGAAGCGGACGCGCGCCGCCTTGCGCGCCGCCGGATCGGCGATCCTCGCGCCGTCCGTCCTATCCCACTCCTGCATCACGCCCTCGTCGCTCCTCGCCCACGGGCCGAGGAACCGCTTGAACCACGCGCCCGCGCCGTTCCAGCCAGCCGCGTCCACGAGATAGTCCAGCTCGCTGTCGGGCAGTTCCGTCAGCGGCACGTCCTTCCCGTCCTTGCGCACCGTCCCGCGCAGGATGTCCTGCAAGTTCATCTCGACGTTCTTCTCGGCGACCCTGCCGGAAGTATTGTGAGAGACGCCTGCCCACAGGTTCTTCAGCCACGCTGACACGGAGCCGTCCGCGCGATCCGCGACCGGCGCGCCGCTCGCCTGCGCCTCCAGCGCGACCTTCTCGACGCCGCCCATCGCGTCGTCGCCCGCGAAGTCATCCGGGCGCATCGGCGCGCCCGCGTTGCCGACATGCTGGCTGTTCGCCGAAATATAGGCATCGAGCTCTTCGTCCGAGAACTTGGAGAAGTCCGGCGACGCGGACTGCCCGGCGACGGCAGGTTGCGCTGGCACCGCGTCCACAGGTTCGGCCCCGCCCTGCGGACTGTTCGCCGCGATATACGCGTCAAGCTCCTCGTCGGTATACTTGGAAAAGTCTTCCATCGTGGATCCTTGTGATTAGTCGTTGCCGAACGGGTACATGGATTTCATTATTCCCATCGACTTCTTTATGGCCTTCTTTTCCTCTTCCGTTGGTTCAGACGTAAGGGCGTTCCACGCCTTGTCCATGAACCATGCGGCTATCCTTCCGGCAGTCTCTCCGCCTTTTGCCAATCCGTTCTTGATCGTGGCCCAATGCGCTGCGTTTCTCTCGTCGACGCCTTTCTGCCACTCCTCGTAATCGCGCTTGCGGCGTTCCGCTGGAGTCAGTTCCGTTGCGGGCTTCGCGACGGGCTTGCGGAGCTTGGCATTCCGTCCGGAATCGGTCTTGCCGTTTTGCGCCGTGCCGCCGGGTTCCTTGGGAGCGAGGGTTTCGATCTCCTTCTCTAGTTCGGCGTCTGGATTGACCACGGCATCTATCGCCGCCTGGATGTCGGCCCAATCGTCATCGTCGATAGTGGGCTGCGCCGACGACTCGACCGGCTTCTGCGGAACACTTGCAACGGGTGTCGCCGCAGTGGCTTTTGCCGCTTGCGCCGCGCCGCCCTGCGCCTGTTGCGTCTGCTGCTGCCTCGCGGCTTCACGCCTCCTGCGCTCCTCGACCGCGCGCTGCACGTCCTGCGGCGTCGCCCGTTGCGTGGCTTGCGTCGCCGCGCCGCCCTGCGCCGGTTGCGTTGCGCCCTGCGCGGGGGGCTGGCCGCCGCCCCGCATCTGCTGGAGAAGCGCGGCGCCGTCATGCGCGGGAGGCTGGCCGTCATTTGCAAACACGCTCTGACCGTTCGCAAGGCGCATCTTAGCGAAGTCTACCGCCGCTTTCACAATGTCGTTTGGAACAGGCTTGTTGTTCGGAATGATGTCGTTCACCATCAATTCCTGCTGCGCCTTCGTCAGCGTAGGCACAAGCGTTGGGATGTCAATTTCCTTCCCGTCAAAGTTCACGCCTATCGTGTATTCCGTCGCGACTCCACCATTCGGCAACTTCAGTTCACCAAGCCAACCCGTGCCCTTGTATGTCTTGCCGTCGTTACGAAGGCCGTACCGCCCAGCCCCGCCCTGCGACCCTTGCGCCTCGGCGGCGGGCTCCGGCCTCGGCATCTCCTCGTACCGAGTCTCGCCCGTCGCCGCATCGTACCGCGCCGTCATCGGCGTCGCGCCCTGCACATCGTAGCCGTTCGCGTCGTACACCTTGCCGTCGCGAATCCAGCCGTTTCCGATCACGAGACGCCCGTTCGCGTCCGTATATCGCACGAGCTGCTGCGGCCCGCGCATGTTGTCGGCGCGCCGCTGGTCCTCCACGGCGTTCTGCCGCTGGCGCTGGGCGATCTCCTGCTCCTCCGGCGAGAGCTTGCGCGGCCCGTAATACTTTTCGAGGAGCGCGTCCGCCGCCGCGAGCCGCGCCTGCCAATCGTCCTGTCCGCCGTTCCCGCCGCGCGGGCCGAGATAGTGTTCGAGGTAGGCGTCGACGCTCTTCATCACATCATCGTCCGTAGCGGGCTCGTAGTCCGGGACCTCGTTCCCGTTGTCGTCCGTCGTCATCAGCGGCTTCCCGTCCTCGCCGACCCTCTGCTTGCCGTGGATTCCTGCCCTGAAGTCCTTGTTCGTGAGAAGCGCCCTCGCCGCCTCCCACCGGGGGTCCCTGCCTTCCTTCATCGCGGACTGCACGACCGTATCGATCATCTTGTCCAGCCCCGCGTTCTTCGCCTGCGACTGCCGTACCTGCGCCCCCATCGCCACGCCGGAGAAGTCCGGCACGGGAAGTTCGTTCCCGGCGTAGCCGTGCTTGTCCATGAGGGACTGTCGGAACGCCATCGTGTCCTGCTGATTGAATATCGCCCCTCCGCCGCCGAGCATCATCTGGTACTGCTCGCGCGGCTTGATGACCCTCGGAGTCCTTGTCACGCCGCCGTTAGGTCCGGCCGATAGCATGTCAATCACGAAATCGCCGTTGGACGTGTAGCCCATTCCGCCTATGGCCTGCGACTTGCCGTCCATTCCAAAGTTGCGCATCGCGCTGTCCAGCGCGTAGGCCGGGAACCTGCCGCCGTTCTGCTGCGCGATCTTCATCGCGGAAAGGATGGTCGCGTTTCCGAGGTTCGCGTTGTGCCGCTTCACGGCGGCCGCGCGACGCCCGAGCTGCGCCATGCCGTCGTACACCTGCCGTTGCGAAAGCGCGTCGTCGTAGTCCGCGCCCCACTCCTCGCGTGCCGTCATCCCTCCGAGGCTCTCCGTCCGAGAGAAGTTTCCTCTCCCGTCCGCAGAGAACGCGCTGATGGACGACCGCCGCCGCGCATATCCGTTAGGATCTGTCCCAAAACTGCCTTCATCATCGAAAAGTGCCATGACATTTGCCTCCTGTCTTTAGGTCCTGAAGAACGTTCCCGTGTCGCGCCAGTTGCCGTGGTGCGTGTTGTCGATGATGTTCACTCCTCCTCTGCCGCCGTTCATCGCGCCGACGCGCATCTGCTCGGTCGATTGTGTGTTGCGCGCCTCGTTCATCTGCACGCCTGCCAGCGAGTCGTATGCGCCTTGCAAGGCCCTGTCGTAGTTCAATCCGAGGCTTCCCGCGCTTCCGTACAATCCTCCTGCCTGTCCAAGCGCACTCGCCGCTCCCTGCTGCGCGTTTACGCCCTGCGCCCGCGCGGACGTCCCGATGCTCGCGAGTTCGCCGCCCGTCTTCAGGAATGTGTTCGCGTTGTTCGTGATGAGGTTCTGGAACATGTTCGCCTGGTCTGTCAACCCGCGCTCCTGCGCACGCGTCATAGCCGCCGCAGACGCCACGGCGCGGAGACGGTCGTACGCCGACGCCGTGTTTGCGAACGCGCCGCTCGACGGGTTGACGCCCATTCGCGCAAGCTGGCGTTCCGACTGCGCGCGCGCGTTGTCGAACTGGCTCTGCACGTCCTGCTTCGCAGACGCAACGTACTTGTCCGGGTCGAACTCGCCGTACAGCTTCAGAGCCTCCGCCACGAGCGGCGACGCCGACGCGTCCATGTTGATGAAGCCCATCCCCGTGCCGAGCGTGTCGAGAGCCTGTTCCGTGACCCTCGTCCCGCTCTCGAAGAGCGCGTCGCCCTCGCCGCGCATCGTGTCTGCGATCGGGATCATCCTGTCCGCCGCCACGCGCATGTCTCCGACCGCGCGGTCTATCGCTGGCCTCCCCGCAAGAATCGCCTGCACGCCGCTCTGCGCGGAGCCTACCGCACCTGCCGCCTGTCCGCGCGAGGACGAAATCGCACCGTCGAGCTGCACAAGCGGCTCTCTATCCGCTCCACGTGTCGCGCCAAACGCGCCGCTGTCTCCGATTGCCGACCAACCAGACAGCGGGTTGGAAAAAGTGTTCCACCCTTGGAATACTGCCATTTACTTACCTCCTCCGTTAGTTGCGGCCTCAAGCGCGGCGAGCCGCCTCGCGAGGCTTGCAATGTTCTCGTTCAGCTTCATTACCGCTTCCCGCGTCTGCTGGTCGGCTATCTGGTGGAACGGCACCATGCCGTTCGGAAGCCCCGTCCTGTTAGACCTGCCGTTGTTCGCCATGTCAGTTCACCTCCGCCATATTTGTCCCGATCAAAATCGCGTCGACTTCCTCGCTCGCCGTCACGGTAAAGCTCACAAACCTCTCCGGCCTCGTGCGCGGAAGCCTCCGCCCATCCTGCGACCAGATCGTGACAGGCCGCTTGTGTGTCGATTTCGACGCCGCCGTAGGAGAAGAGAACGTGCCTACAGACAGTTGCAGGCTTCCGTCGCTTCCGTATGCCATCGCGTCCACCCTCGCCGCAACGGGATCGAACGGGCGCGGCATCACGAACGTCTTGCTCGTCCATTCCATGTTCTTGTTCTCGTCGCTTCCTTCCCAAAGGCAGATGGCGAACATGTCTTCCTCGAAATGCGCGACAAGAGCCCTGTCTCGTTGCGCGGAGAACGTGTACGTCGCGTTTGCGCCCTCAACGATCTCCCCGTCCTCGTACCAGCCGACGAAGCGATACCCGTTGAACGACACGGCGTACACGGTGACAGAATCGTCCTGCGCGTTCGTGACGCTCGTCGTCGTGCGCGAATCGCCTATGTACACAATGCCCTTGTCGCTGTCTTCTTCGCGAACCGAAACGCTCGTCGTGAACTCGGATGCAGTCCCCCACCTCGCCTTGAACACCCTGTCATGACGCCCGACATTGAGCTTCCGCGTATACGATGCGCCAGAAGGCTCCGTGACGAGAATCTTCTCGTCGCCGTTCTGAAGCACCTCGACAAGACGGAAGAATTGCAATGCCCCAGGCCCTAACGCGGGAGTCGCAGTCAAGACAACATTCGTGGACGCGACGACTCTATACAACTCGCCCGTTCCGCTGCTTACGCCTGTTCCGCTGATCGAAAGTGTCCCAGGAGAACCAGATTCGTCCGGGTCGTTCTTCTCGCTTAGAAGCCTCACAGCCACAAACGTGGTTTGGTCGGTAAAGACGGCAAGGTAGTCGTGCGACCTGTCTACCGTTACGAGCTGTGAAGATTCATAATAGTCATTCTCCTCGCCGTCTACATACCAGCCACCGAAGAACGATTGCGCGGACGCATCAGCAACTATCGTAATCTGACTCCCAAGGACATATTCCCTTGACACGCTGTAGTCAGACGAAGGATAGTCGCTTGGATAGGCGTCTCCATTACCGTACTCCGTGTTCTTACGGATGGTCACTGTAGCCTTGTACTTCGCGACGAGCGACAGGTCTGCCAGAAGTTTCCTCGCATAGCCTGTTCTGGAATCCGAAACTTTCGTGCCGTTCTCGTACCATCCGTCGAACGAGCATCCGTTTCCGGAAATCGGTTCGGGCGCGACGAACGTCACGATGTCTCCGTAGACCGGATTTTCTATCGCGGAATCGGTCCCGTCCGTCATGCTCGTGTTCGCTCCTTGAGCTACGGCAACCTTCGATGCGTCGTCTATGCCATGCGTCACGTTGATCGGCTTCAGACCGTATGTCGCCGTCAGCGTCACGTCGTTGTCCGGCATGGTGAAAGTCAGCACGCTGTTTTTCCGGTCTGCCTCGTCGATTCCGCCAACCCCGCTGACGTTCCAGGCGATGAACACGATTCCTGTCAGACCAGTCGTCTGCGCCGTCGCAGTTATTGAAGTGCCAGAAATCGCCGAATTGCTTGAAATGGTTACTGTCGGCGGAGCCGATTGGTATGCGTCGCTCTCGTTTAAGGAACTCGGCTTCGCAGGATAGGACGATGACGCGGAGATCGCATGTGTGTATTGATGAGTTTTCCATTGCGCGACTGCCGTCACATTTCCAGTTAAATTATATGTCGCACCGCTGCCATAGATTACTCCACCTATGTCCCATCCGTCGAAATCGTAACCCTGCAAAGTCGGAATGGTTGTGGTTATTTTTACATTTGGGCCTTCTCCGTATGTCGACGCAATAGTAGATGAGCTTCCGTGGCTCCCTCCGTTCAAGTCATACTCAATCCTTGGAAGCAATGAAAAGTTTGCGCTATTCGACACATTTGTGGATACGTCATCAGATACGACGAACCTGTCAGAAAGTTTCGACCCGCTTTTTACCGTAACATAGCTTGTGCTGCTATTATTGTACCAATATCCGCTATTTCCAGAATAACTTTCGTTCAGATCCCATCCTGTGAACTTGCTTTTCGTTTTTGGGGAAGCCTTGAACACATGATACCCGCCACCAATATATTCATAGCTAATACTACCAAGGTCCGAATCGTATGAAATGTCTATTGTTTTGCCTGAACCTGTACTCCAAGACATATCACTCACCTCCTCCCGTAATCATGCCCCTCACGAAATAGAGCCTGTCGTTCCTGTCGTCACGGCAGAGGCAACGCGCAGGCTCGTCATGCGTCGTGATCGCGTCAGCGCCTTCGGAAAGGTCTATCACAAGGCCTGGCTTTCTATCCTTTACGTCATTGAAGAACAGGTACAGCGCGCCGTCATGATGCTCCATGACGCACTTCTCTGGATTCTTCGCCTGCCATTGCTCCTTCGTGAACGCCTTTGATGTGACGTTCACGCACACGGTCCCTGCACTTGCGTCGTTCACGATGGCCATTAGCCCTTCGTGCGACACGAAGTAGACGCTGTTGCGCAGGACGCACACGCCTCGCGCGCTCAAGCAAGCCGCCGCTCCCGCAAGCTTCGCGACCGTCATGCTCTCCGGCGCGGTCCCGGAAAGAACCCAAGGATAACCGTCAGTCAGCGCGAACACGCTGTTGCTTGTTGTCGCAAGCGCGACGATGTTGTCCTTCACGTCATAACGGTACGCAATCGGCCAGCTCGTCACGGTTCCGATGTCAGAAAACATCACTGTATGCGGAGAACTTCGCGAAAATCCTGCGTAGAATCCGCCTGCGACGAACTGGATTCCGGAAAGGTCTACCGGCGGAGACTCGATCCCCGGCTCTGCCTCGCCTAGCCTGTCTGGCACAAACGCAGCAGAAAAACCACCCGGCTCCGTCGCCTCGGCCACGGTACGCTCGACAAAGAATTGGATCCCGTCGGTGTTTTCGGAAGTCCCTGCCGCCGTCGCATACACGTAGATCTTCCGCGCGTCCTGCGGGACATTTTGCATCGCTCCGAACGAGACAGACATCCCGTTATTGAGCGCGATTGGAGCCGTCTTGCCACCAGTCTTGCTTGGCGCAGAAAGCCCGCTCTCATAACCGTTCGCGTCAACCCATGACACGAAAAACTGCACGTAATAGACCGTCTTGCCGTCCGACAATGTTCCAGTTGTAGAAACTGTCGGGGCGTCTAGCACTGTCTTGCAAAAAGTTCTCCTGAAAATCGCGTTTGACGAACGCGAATAAAAGTACACGGCAGGCGCGTCATATCTGTCAACACCATTCTCATCCGTAAATGTGACGCCAGTCTGTCCTGTCACAAAAAGTCTGTCGTAATCGTCGTCCGCGATGTTCCCCTCCGCGAAATCGACTATCCCCGGAAATGCGAGAAAGTCGGTCATCACGGTGCCGTCAGTCTGCGTGTGCTTCCATGCGTAGAGACTTTTCGCATCAGCGACGGAAGTAAGCCCGTTCTCCATGTGTATCATGATGTCTCTTGCGATTGACGACTTTCTTAGCGGGACGAGCTTGCCGTTCTTCAGGCGGCAGTTGTGCGCGGTCACGGCCATACCGTCCGCAAGAAGCGTCGGATGCACCCTCGGCTGGATGCCGTGGAAGTTGTCAACTCGTATGTTCATAGCTGCATCAAAGTCTCCGCGCGGTTCTTCAACGTCTCAGACACCTGCATGTTCACGGTGTCCGTGATGTCAAGCTCATAGACGAGGCTCGCCGCGTACTTCACCACGGCGTCCACGTAACGCGCCTCGTTTATCCGGATGTCCACTCCGGGCGCGACGACGAAGGCTGTCGCGTCAAGCAGCATGTTCTCGCCGTACTTCTCCGACGGCTGGATCGTGCGAAGATGGCCGACCGCGCTTCGTATGCAGTCGAACACGACTTCCTGCGAGAACCGGTACGCGTCGCTCTCCGTGTCGTTCACGAGAGTCCGCACCTTAGCCTCCAGCTCTTCGATCTTTATCGTCATCTTCGTCCTCCGTCCGTCTGATAGATAGTCTCCCTGTTTCGGCCTCTCCGAGCGCGGGAGTCTCTCGTCAATGAAGGTCGTTCGCGATACCCGGGCCTGTACCGTGATGCGGGAAAAAGGAGTGGTAAAACCCGCATCAGGCAAATTCCTACTTCGCGTCCTCGTCCGGAGGCGGCACTGGCGTCGCCGGTATCACGCAACATCCGCGCCTGTCTGCCTCGGCGTAAAGCTCTTCGAGCCTTTTCTCGTGCTCTTCCTGTGTCATCTGGCTACCTCTCTTCCTTGTTTTCCTGTTCGGTTGGCGGCGTCGTCTCGCACGGGTCTACCTTCGCGTCGATGGTCTTCCACGAGCGGATATGGACGATGCCGAAATAGTCGTTCGTCTCTGCGACGGTGTACTTCACCTTGAGCGCGGCGTTCTCGGCGACTCCTAGGCGGAAGCCGGAGAGACAGTTCAGCACGTCCATCTGGGCCGCGCCGTCAGTTCCGGGAACCGTGAAGCCCACGGCGAGGTCTGTGCCTTCGACGACCTTCGCGCCCTTGTAGATGCACCCAGCGAGGAGCGCGCCAAGGAGAAGCGCGGTCGCAGTCTTTGTCAGAATTCTCTTCATGCTGTCTTTCTCCCTTCGATAGATTAGATGCCCGCCTCGCCAATCTCTCACCCAAACGTCCAGTACGGTTAGTCCCTGCGACCGTCCACTCGGACGGACAGGCGGCGAGGCGGACAAGCTGTGGTCAGTCGCGGTCCTCGCAATCCTCGCAACAACCGAAGTCCACGTCGGTGTCGGGAACATCACCACCGCGCCACGCGATGACTGCGGCGTTGAAGGCGTCGCGCACCTTGGTGAGTTCCGCCGCCTCGATCTTGAAGTCGGCGAGGGCGTCCGCCGCGTCCGCGACTGCGCCGAGCGTCGCCTTATATGCGGACTGCCACTTGGTCGGGACGAGCCACGCAAGGGAGGTCATCGTCGCGAGAACCTTGCACAGCGTGTTGTAGGCGGCGGCGATCTTCTTGCGCTTCGTCGGGTCGATTGCGGCGAGGGCTTGGTTCACGATGTCGAGCAGATAGTCCACGACGGCCTCCATGCCGCCGAAGAGGTACTTGAACGCGATCTTGAGCTTGCTGATGTTCATGTGTGTTTCCTTTTCTTACTTCACCGTCGGCACCGCGCCGCCGGAAATCTGCCTGATCGTCTGCGCGTCCGCTTTCGACGCGTCCGTGACCGTGCGCAGTCCGCTGTCTCCAGTCAGGAGGAGTATCTGCGTGTTGAGAAGCTTGATCGCCATGAACGCCACGACGAAGAACATCAGCACGACCGTTCCCAAAATCACGTTCTGCTTCGCCTCCACCTTCGCCACGCGCTCCAGCAGGATGCAACCTTCGCTTGTACCTTTCATGCACATGCTACACGCCCTCCTTCACGCTCGCGGCGAGCAGCGATTCCGCCGTCGCGTCGTCCACGCCGAGCGCGGCCTTGGCGGCGGCGAGCCACTGGCCGAACAGCTCGTTGTCCTCGGACAAATCCTGCGCGAGCGAGAACGCCGTCCACGCGTTCATGCCGTTGACGGTCTGCGCCTCCAGCCACGCGCGCAGGGCGTCCCACTTGCCGATTGCGGAGAGCGCGGCGTAGAGGCGCAATTTCGAGAACGTGCGCGAAGCCGGAATCACCCGCGCCTCGTTCTCCTCTTCGGTCGCTGCGTACTCGCAGTCAGTCCAGTCGTCCGCAGAGTCCCACGCGGCGAGCGCGACCCGCGTGATTCGCGTCGGGCCTCTGTCAGTCTTGCGCCGCAACGCCATACCGCTGTCCGCGTTGAGCACCGTGGTTCCGTCTGTGTTGGTAGTGATTGTCATCGCTAAACTCCTTACCAAGAAAGCGTCCAGTTTTTAGCCGCGACCATCGCCTCGATCGCGCTCTGCTCCGACGCCGTGAACAGCCCCTTGATGGCCGAGTTGAGCGTGATGGTCTGGCCGCTCTTGTTGCATGTATTCAAGTTGCCAATGAAGCCGTCCGTGATTGCGCCGTTCACGAACGTCGCCACGCTCGCCTTGTCGCGAACATGGATAGACTGTGCGAACGAAACCGAAAGATTCGCCGTGAAATGCGTCGGCAGAACCTCAAGGCTATAACATCCGTTGAACACGTTGGTGTTATTGGTCGAACGCCCGATGTCGAGCGTGTCGGGAAGCGCGCGCAGATAGGCGCAACCGGAAAACATGTACGAGCAGTTGGTAG
>Ga0310697_10000335_pt1 | contig 67013 bp, 54 predicted proteins | sample 172DNAGHGlowgp2_FD_203883 | JGI IMG/M metagenome (GOLD analysis project Ga0310697, IMG submission 203883) | Sheep rumen microbial communities from Palmerston North, Manawatu-Wanganui, New Zealand - 1728 DNA GHGlow gp2 (v2) (version 2) | ecosystem: Host-associated > Mammals > Digestive system >...
CTATGTGTATCAACCCCAAAGACCCGAAGAACCAGTGGTTGAAGGGTCGTAAGGTCATCGTGCCCCTGGTAAATCGTGAGATTCCCGTTATCGAAGACCGCTACGTAGAGATAGAGTTTGGTACCGGCTGTCTGAAGGTGACACCTGCTCACGATAAGAACGATAACATGCTGGGCAAGACCCACAACCTGGAGACCATCGACATCTTCAATCCCGATGGTACCATCAGCGACCAGTCAACTCTCTATGTAGGCATGGACCGTTTCGACTGTCGCAAGCAGATAGCCAAGGACCTTGAAGCCGCCGGACTGATGGAGAAGGTGGAAGACTATACCAACAAGGTGGGCTATTCAGAGCGCAACCCCGATACAGCCATCGAGCCGCGCCTCTCGCTGCAGTGGTTCCTGCGTATGCAGCACTTCGCTGATATTGCCCTTCCGCCGGTGATGAACGGTGAGATGCACTTCTACCCGCAGAAGTATGTCAACACTTACAAGAACTGGTTGGAGAATATTCAGGACTGGTGTATCTCGCGCCAGCTGTGGTGGGGTCATCGTATTCCCGCCTATTACTACGACACAGAGAAATTCGTCGTGGCCGAGACCGCTGAGGAAGCACTCGAACTGGCACGCAAGGAAAGCGGCAACGCCAACCTGCAGCCGTCAGACCTGAAGCAAGACGAGGATGCCCTCGATACCTGGTTCTCATCATGGCTGTGGCCTGTGAGCCTCTTCGACGGCATCAATAATCCCGGCAACGAGGAGATCAACTACTATTATCCCACAAGCGACCTGGTGACCGGTCCCGATATCATCTTCTTCTGGGTGGCCAGAATGATTATGGCCGGAGAGGAATATATGGGTAAGTACCCCTTCAAGAATGTGTATTTCACCGGCATCGTGCGCGACAAGCTGGGACGCAAGATGTCGAAGTCGCTGGGCAACTCGCCCGATCCGCTGGAGCTTATCGACAAGTATGGAGCCGACGGCGTGCGTATGGGTATGATGCTCTCTGCCCCTGCCGGCAACGACATTCTGTTTGATGAGGCCCTTTGCGAACAGGGACGTAACTTCAACAATAAGATTTGGAACGCCTTCCGCCTCGTGAAGGGTTGGCAGGTGGCCGACGGCGCCGCTTCAGCTACCAACAAGGTGGCCGTAGCATGGATGGAAGCCAAGATCAAGGAGGCTAATGAGGAACTGAAAGACCACTTCTCGAAGTATCGTATCAACGATGCCCTGATGACGGTGTATAAGCTCTTCTGGGACGAGTTCTCAAGTTGGTATCTGGAGATGGTGAAGCCCGCTTATCAGGACGGTAAGCAGCAGCCCATCGACCGCGAGACCTACGACCAGACGCTGCGCTTCTTCGAACTCCTGCTGAAGATGCTTCATCCCTTCATGCCGTTCATCACCGAGGCCCTCTGGCAGGCCCTCTACGACCGCAAGGATGGCGAAAGCATCATGCGCGACAAGCTGGAGCTCTCTGCTCCTACGGCCGACGACAAGAAGATTGCCGCCGATTTCGAGCAGGTGAAGCTCATCGTATCGGGCGTTCGTACCGTGCGCAACCAGAAGAACATCGCTCCTCGCGAACTGCTGCAGTTGCAGGCCGTAGAGCAGAACAGCTTCCAGGCTTACGACGACGTGGTGAAGAAGATGGCTAATCTGAGCGACATCACCGTAGTGGAAAGCAAGGATGCCACCGCCTCGTCGTTCATGGTAGGCACATTCGAATATGCTGTTCCCCTGGGCGATATGATTGATGTGGAGGCCGAGATCCAGAAGATGGAAGCTCAGTTACAGCATCTGGAAGGCTTTCTTGCCGGCGTGATGAAGAAGCTCAGCAATGAACGTTTCGTTCAAAATGCTCCTGAAGCCGTTGTCGCCCTGGAACGCAAGAAACAGAGCGATGCCGAAGAGAAGATTGCCGCATTAAAGGATTCTATCGCAAGTTTGCGTAAATAATCGGGGAGGGTGTTATGGAATCATTACAGTGGTTGACAAACCTCTTTACCAATACTGAGTCAGTAGCCCATATCGCTCTGCTTTATGCCATTGTTATTGCCGTAGGCGTCTATTTAGGAAAAATCAAGTTTTTCGGCATTTCATTGGGAGTGACCTTCGTGCTTTTTGCCGGTATCGTGGCTGGACACTTCGGCTTTACAGCTCCTGTCGATATCCTGACATTTATCCAGGATTTTGGGTTGATCTTGTTTGTCTTTATGATAGGACTTCAAGTTGGCCCGGGCTTCTTTGAGAGCTTCGGAACAGCAGGCATCAAACTCAACGGTTTGGCTGTCACGGCAATCTTGTTGAATATCCTTGTGATGTTTGGGTGCTATTTTGTCTTCTTTGATACTAAAGACCCAGCCAACCTTCCTATGATGGTTGGTACGCTGTATGGTGCCGTGACCAACACTCCAGGTCTTGGTGCTGCAAACGAAGCACTCAGTTCTGTTTATGGGGATGGTGCCCCTCAAATAGCATCTGCCTATGCCTGTGCTTACCCCCTTGGCGTACTTGGCATTATCGGAGCCATCATTCTCGTACGCTATCTCTGTAAGATAAAGCTTGAGAACGAGGAAGCACAGTTAGAAGCTCAAGCAAATTCAGATATTAACAAGAAACCTCACCGCATGCATATTGAGGTGTCAAACAAGTATTTGGAAGGGAAAACCCTGCTGCAGGTACATAACTTTCTCAACCGTGACTTTGTTTGTACACGCATGCTTCACGACGGTCATGTATCGATACCAACTCGTGATACCGTCTTCCATGTAGGCGATCAGATGAGTGTTGTCTGTTCTGAAGCCGACTATGAAGCTATTGTAGCTTTTATAGGCCCTGTGATTGAGGTCGACTGGCAACAACAAGATCAGCCGATGGTTTCTAAACGTATCCTTGTGACCAATCCGAAGATCAACGGAAAGTCGTTCGGACAGATGCACTTCTCGAGTGTCTATGGCGTCAACGTGACCCGTGTCACTCGTCACGGCATGGATATCTTTGCCTCACCCACACTGCCCCTGCAGGTAGGCGACCGCATCATGGTGGTAGGACCCGAGGATGCCGTCGACCGTGTGGCCAATAAGATGGGCAACTCTATCAAGCGCCTCGATGCTCCCAATATCGCTACTATCTTCGTAGGTATCACTTTGGGTATCATCTTCGGCTCACTGCCCTTCATCCCCGGTATGCCTCTGATGAAGTTGGGTATCGCCGGCGGACCGCTGATCATCGCTATCCTCATCGGCAGATACGGCTATAAGATTAAGTTGGTGACCTATACCACCACCTCAGCCAATATGATGCTACGCGAGATAGGACTGGTGCTCTTCCTTGCATCCGTAGGTATCAAGGCCGGAGCAGGCTTCGTGGAAACCGTGATGCAAGGCGACGGACTGCTTTATGTGCTCACCGGTTTCCTTATCACCGTGATACCTATCCTGATCGTAGGCCCGATAGCCCGCTTGAAGTTTAAGTTCAACTATTTTACCATTGCCGGTATGATATCGGGTACCTATACTGACCCTCCTGCTTTGGCCTACTCAAATAGTATATGTTCAAAGGAGGCACCAGCAGTAGGCTATTCTACTGTTTATCCTCTTTCGATGTTCCTGCGCATCTTGACTGCACAGCTCATCATCCTTTTCTTCTGCGGATAAAATAATATAATAATACACGTACCTTATAAATGAATAAACTAAAACTATTGCTCAGCGCGCTGCTGGTAGCCGCCTCGGGGTCGGTGTATGGTCAAGGTGCCAAGAACATCGTCATCAACGAGGTGCTTACGGGCAATACCAACAGCATCATCGATGAGTATGGACACAGAGGAGCGTGGATCGAACTGGCTAATACGTCGTTCTCTACGTACAATGTGCGCGGCATGTATCTGACCACTAACCGTCAGGTACTCGACAAGTCGCTCTCTGCTCCACAGCGCATCAGTCTCATGAGTATCATCCCTTCGGGCGAAGAGCGTACCAACATCGGTGCTCGTCAGCATCTGCTGCTGTTTGCCAACGCCAATCCCGCACAGGGCAAACTCTATCTCTCGCTGCCTATTGATACGGCTAAGACCACGTGGATTGCACTTTACAACGGCAACGGTGTGGAACTGATTGACTCTGTCACCGTGCCCGTGCTGGGACCCGATATGTCGTATGCCCGCAAGGGCGACCGCTGGGAGGTGATGAATGCCGACAAGGTGACTCCCGGCATCGAGAACTTCACCAAGAACCATGCGGCCGTCAGCCACAAGGAGATGTCGAAGATAGAGAAGTTCAAGCAGCACGACCCTCACGGATTCGCTATGGCTGTGATGGCTATGGGCATCGTTTTCCTGTGCCTGGCCCTGCTCGCCATCTTCTTCAGTCTGTTTGGCATGCTGATGCGCCATATAGATACGGCGAAGAAAGTGGCACACAAGCAGCCCATCAAGCCTATCACCAAGACCGTGGAAGCCACTGTCGACATCGCCCATAAGACTGGTAACCTGCTGCAGGAAGGCTTCGACAAGAAGGGTATCGATATGGAACTCTACATGGCAGTCATCGGTATGGCCCTCCGACAGTACGAGGATGACATCCACGACGTGGAGAGTGGCGTTATTACCATTAAGCCTAAGGACACCGACTGGGACGATGAGTATGCGCAGATGACGCATTTCCACGATCCTGTGGTACCTTCTTCTCCCATTTCTCCCAATATACCTAAAACCCCAGAAATACATTAACGACAATGAAGACATATAAATATACAGTACAAGGCGTTGACTACGAGGTAGAAATCGCCGAGGTAGTAGGCAAGATAGCCAAGGTAAACGTCAATGGCATACCTTTTGAACTGGAGATGCAGCGCCCCATCAACACCGCCAAGCATCCCACAATGCGTCCCAATAGGGTGGCAGTGGCCAAGGCAGAACCCGCAAAACCAGCCGCTGCTCCTGCTGCTCCCGCCGCCGCACCTGCTGCTCCCGTAGCCGCTGCTGCTGGTAGCGGTTCGCCCGTGAAGGCACCTCTGCCAGGTACCATTACCGAACTGAAAGTCCAGGTAGGCCAGCAGGTCAACGTGGGCGACACGCTCCTCGTGCTTGAAGCTATGAAGATGCAGAACAATATCGAGTCGGAGTTTAGCGGCAAGGTCACCTCTATCGTAGTGAAGCAGGGCGATACCGTCATGGAAGGCGGTTTATTGATGACCATCGGATAAGATAATCGAACATTGATCATTGACACTTGACATATTATGTGGGATTTTATCGTTCAGAATTTCAATGAGTTCCTGACCTATACTGGCTTTGTCAACGCATCGGCAGGCAACCTCATCATGATAGCCGTAGGTGCCATTTTCATCTACCTGGCCATTAAGAAAGACTTCGAACCGCTGCTGTTGGTTCCCATCGGACTGGGTATTATCCTCGGAAATATCCCGTTCCGTGCAGATGCCGGTTTGGAGATTGGCCTGTATGAAGACAACTCTGTGCTCAACATCTTCTATCAGGGTGTGCGCCAGGGATGGTATCCGCCACTCATCTTCCTCGGCATCGGTGCTATGACCGACTTCTCTGCGCTGCTGGCCAACCCGAAGATGATGCTCATCGGCGGTGCTGCGCAGTTTGGTATCTTCGGCGCTTATATGATAGCATTGGCACTGGGCTTCGAACCTAATCAGGCTGCCGGTATCGCTATCATTGGTGGTGCCGACGGTCCTACCGCTATCTTCCTGTCGTCAAAGCTGTCGCCCAACCTCATGGGTGCCATTGCCGTGTGTGCCTATAGTTACATGGCACTCGTGCCACTGATACAGCCGCCACTCATGCGTCTGCTCACTACCAAGAAGGAGCGTCTTATCCGCATGAAGCCCGGACGTGAGGTCAGTCAGACAGAGCGCATCCTGTTCCCCATCATCGGACTGCTTATCACCACCTTTATCGTACCCTCGGCACTGCCTCTGCTCGGTATGCTCTTCTTCGGAAACCTGCTGAAAGAGAGCGGAAAGACCACACGTCTGGCCAAGACAGCCGGTTCTGCGCTGAACGATATCGTAGTAGTGCTGCTCGGACTCACCGTGGGTTGCTCTACGCAGGCCAGTGAGTTCCTCACGCTCAATACCGTATTTATCTTTGCCATTGGTGCTTTCGCTTTCGCTATTGCTACCATGAGCGGTGTGCTCTTCGTGAAGTTCATGAACCTCTTCTTGCCGAAAGACAAGAAGATGAATCCGCTCATCGGCAATGCCGGTGTGAGTGCTGTGCCTATGGCAGCCCGTATCAGTCAAAACATGGGACTGGAGTATGATCGTCATAACTTCCTGCTCATGCACGCCATGGGTCCCAATGTGGCAGGCGTCATCGGCTCGGCAGTAGCAGCAGGTGCCCTGCTGGGCTTCCTGTCGTAGCCCTCTTGTCTTTTAGAAAATATAATGATTTCTGTAGAAGGATTAAAGGTAGAGTTCGGGGTGAAGCCCCTGTTCAGCGACGTTAGCTTTGTGGTTAACGACCGTGACCGTATTGCCTTGGTGGGCAAGAACGGAGTGGGCAAGTCGACCATGCTCAAGATACTCTGTGGCAAGGAGCATCCTACGGCGGGCAATGTGAGTGTGCCAACGGATACCACCATCGGCTATCTGCCACAGGTGATGGTGCTTCAAGACGATACCACCGTGCGCCAGGAAGCGCAGAAGGCGTTTGCCGACATCCAGAAGATGGCCGATCGCATCAAGCGCATGGAGCAACAGCTCAACGAACGCACTGACTACGAGAGTGCCGACTATATGTCGCTGGTAGAGCGTTTCACCACTGAGCACGAGCGCTACCAACTTCTTGGTGCCGAAGGCTATGAGGCCGAGATAGAGCGCACGCTTGTTGGTCTCGGTTTCGAGCGCTCCGACTTTGATCGTCCTACGAGTGAGTTCTCCGGCGGTTGGCGCATGCGTATCGAATTAGCCAAGATTCTGTTGCGCCGTCCGGAGGTTCTGTTGCTCGACGAGCCTACCAACCATCTCGACATCGCCTCTATACAGTGGCTCGAGCAACTGTTGGCCACGTGGAGTGGGGCAGTGGTGCTGGTAAGTCACGACCGTGCTTTTATAAATAATGTGTCGAATCGCACACTCGAAATCTCCTGCGGTCATGTCATCGACTATCGCGTAAAATATAATGAGTATGTCGTTCTCCGTAAGGAACGCCGCGAACAGCAGTTGCGTGCCTACGAGAATCAACAGAAGGAGATACAGGAGATGCGCCAGTTTATCGAGCGTTTCCGCTATCAGGCTACGAAGGCTGTGCAGGTGCAGCAAAAGGTGAAGCAACTGGAAAAGATAGTGCCCATCGAGGTCGATGAGGTAGACAACTCAGCCCTTCACCTGAAGTTTCCGCCTTGTCTGCGCTCCGGCGACTATCCCGTCATCTGCGATGATGTGAGGAAAGAGTATAAAATAGCTAAGGGCGACGGCACTGAGGCCTCACATCTCGTCTTCGACCATGTGAACCTGACCATCAAGCGTGGCGAGAAAGTGGCTTTCGTGGGTAAGAATGGCGAAGGTAAGTCGACCCTGGTGAAGTGTATCATGGGCGAGATTCCCTTCGACGGTCATCTGAAGATAGGACATAACGTGCAGATAGGCTACTTCGCCCAGAACCAAGCCCAACTGCTCGACGAGTCGCTCACCGTTTTCCAGACCATCGATAATGTGGCCAAGGGCGATATCCGTCTGCGTATCAACGATATACTGGGTGCTTTCATGTTTGGTGGCGAGGCTTCCGAGAAGAAAGTCAAGGTGCTCAGCGGTGGCGAACGTAGTCGTTTGGCCATGATTCGCCTGCTGCTGGAACCCGTGAACCTCCTGATTCTCGACGAGCCCACCAATCATCTCGACATGCCCTCCAAGGATGTGCTGAAAGAAGCCATCAAAGCCTTCGACGGCACTGCCATCATCGTTAGTCACGACCGTGAGTTTCTCGATGGCTTAGTCTCCAAAGTCTATGAGTTTGGCGGGGGCAAAGTGAGAGAGTATATCGGCGGTATCTATGATTGGATAGGGGAAACTCACAATCTCACTGCCCCCCCTTCTGCCCCCGAGGGGGCTACTATAGCTTTTGCCGCTAAAACTAAAGAAGCCCCCTCAGGCGCAGTTGGGGGGACAGCTTATGCCCTTCATAAAGAGCAGCAGAAGCAATTGAAGAAGGTAGAAAAGGCGGTGGAAGAATCGGAGAAGAAGATTGCAAAGATGGAACAGCGCCTGAAGGAACTCGACACCCTGCTGTGCGATCCCAAGAACGCATCCGACATGACCCTCGTCACAGAATATACCGATACCAAGCGTGCCCTTGATGAAGAGGTGGAACGCTGGGAAGAACTATCAGAAGCATTGGAACAACTAAATAATTAATACTAAAGATGAAACTAAAATCATTGTTTACAGTTATGGCATTCACAGCAATGTCGGCTACAGTTGCCGCACAAGGACAACTGCGCTCAGGTATCGACCTGACGAATCTAAATACTGAGGTTAGTCCTGCTGAGGACTTCTATGAGTATGCTTGTGGTGGATGGATGAAGAAGAATCCGCTGCCTGCTGCCTATTCACGATATGGCTCATTCGATGTGTTGCGCGAAAACAACAATAAGCGCATCAACGGCATCCTTGACGAACTGTTGCACGGCACCTATAAGAAAGGTACTGTAGAACAGAAACTTAGCGACCTCTATAAGCTCGCTATGGACTCCACTCGCCGCGATGCCGACGGCGTGGCTCCCGCTATGGATATCATTCAGCAGCTGGAGAAAGCCAAGACCAAGGAGCAGCTCTTCGACATCCAGTTGCAGTTGGCTCCATACGGCAACTCTGAGTTCTTCGGTTCAGGCATCGGTGCCGATGAGAAGAATGCTTCTCAGAACATCATGCAAGTATCACAGGGCGGACTCACCCTCGGCCAGAAAGACTACTATCTGGATACCGACCCCGAGACCACCAAGATACGTGAGGCTTACAAGAAGCACATCGTCACTATGTTCCAGGCCTTCGGCTTCAGCAAGGGCGCTGCCACGAAGAAGATGAAGAATATCATGCGTCTGGAGACCGAACTCGCCAAGGCTTCACGCTCTCGCACCGAACTGCGTGACCCTCAGCGCAACTACAACAAGACCACACTGGCCGACTTCCAGCAGCAGTATCCCAACCTTCAGTTCGAGCGTCTGTGCAATGCCACTGGCGTAGAGTCGAAGTATATCCAGGAACTGATTGTCGGTCAGCCCGAGTTCTTCGCCGCCGTCAATCAGCTGATTGGCACGATGAAGGTCGCCGAGTATCGCGACTATATGGAGTGGGGCCAGCTGATGTCGTCAGTACGTTACCTTAGCAGCGATGTTCAGGCCAAAAACTTCGAGTTCTTCGGCAAGGTGATGTCGGGTCGCAAGCAGGATCATCCCCTGTGGCGCCGTGCCACTTCGCAGTTGGAAGGTCAGATGGGACAGGCCCTTGGTAAGATCTATACCCAGAAGTACTTCCCCGAGTCGTCAAAGAAACGTATGATCGAACTGGTGAAGAACCTGCAGATTGCCCTTGGCGAACGTATCGCTGCCCAGGATTGGATGAGCGATTCTACGAAGGTGAATGCCCTGTTGAAGCTTAATACCTTCTATGTGAAGGTGGGCTATCCCGATAAGTGGATTGATATGTCGAAACTCACTATCGACCCCTCGAAGTCGTATTATGAGAATATCCGTGAGTGCCGTAAGTTCTGGACTGCCTACGAGATAGAACACTCAGCCGGCAAGCCCGTTGACCGTGACGACTGGTATATGTATCCCCAGACGGTGAATGCTTACTACAATCCCACTACGAACGAGATCTGTTTCCCCGCAGGTATCCTGCAGGTACCCTTCTTTGATCCTACTGCCGACGATGCCTTCAACTATGGCGCTATCGGCGTGGTAATCGGTCACGAGATGACTCACGGCTTCGACGATCAGGGTCGTCAGTTTGATAAAGACGGTAATATGCACGACTGGTGGGCTAAGAGCGACGGCGATCAGTTTAAGGCTCGCACCGACAAATATGCCGACTTCTTCTCAGCCATTAAGGTGCTGCCCGACCTCAATGCCAACGGTCGTCTGACGCTGGGTGAGAACCTTGCCGACCATGGTGGTCTGCAGGTGGCCTATGCAGCCTTTAAGAATGCTACCAAGAACAAACCGCTTCCCGTTATCGATGGTCTCACTGCCGACCAGCGTTTCTTCCTGGCTTATGCCGGTGTATGGGCTGGAAATATCACCGAGGCTGAGATTCGCAATCGTACTAAGAGCGATCCTCATGCTCTGGGGCGTTGGCGCGTGAATGGCGCTCTGCCTCATATCGATATGTGGTATGATGCCTTTGGTGTAAAGCCTGGTGATAAGATGTTTATCCCCAAGGAGCAGCGACTGCCGCTGTGGTAAGAGTAAGCCCCCTAAGTTAGGGGGATGGGGGTCTGAACAAGCGCAGTCCCCCTCCTCCTGACCATTGTTACAACTTAAAATAGTAAAGTCTGATATACGCTTGTTCAGACCCCCAACCCCCTAACTTAGGGGGCACAATTATGCCTTTACGTCTTCCCGATAAACTGCCGGCTATCGACCTGTTGAGGCAGGAGAATATCTTCGTGATGAATACGACGCGGGCGCATGCCCAGGACATCCGTCCGCTTCGTATCGTCATTCTCAACTTGATGCCGCTGAAGATAACGACAGAGACCGACCTCATCCGGTTGCTGTCGAACACCCCGTTGCAGATTGACGTCAACTTCATGAAGTTGAAGAGTCATACGCCTAAGAACACTCCGGTGGAGCACATGATGATGTTCTACCGCTCGTTCGACGATATGCGCAATGAGAAGTTCGACGGTATGATTGTCACCGGTGCTCCTGTAGAGACGATGGCTTTCGAGGAGGTAGGCTACTGGCGAGAGATAGTCGATGTGTTCCAGTGGGCCCGCACCCACGTCACTTCCACCCTCTATATCTGTTGGGCAGCCCAGGCAGGTCTTTATTTCCACTACGGCATTCCCAAGTATCAGTTGGACAAGAAGATGTTTGGCATCTTCCGTCAGCACATCTATGATGCCCAGTTGCCCATCTTCCGTGGTTTTGACGACACCTTCATGATGCCCCAGAGCCGCCATACCGAGGTGCGCCGTGAGGATATAGAGCGCTGTGATGCGCTGCGCCTCATTGCCGATTCGCCCGATAGCGGTGTCAGCATTGTGATGGCCCGCGGCGGTCGTGAGTTCTTCATCACTGGTCACATGGAGTATTCGCCCAACACCCTCGACACCGAGTATCGTCGTGATAAGGGTGTGAGAGACGATGTGGAACTGCCCCGCAACTACTATCAGGACGATGACCCTGAGCAGCCGCCCATTGTCAGTTGGCGAGCCCATGCCAACCTCTTCTATAGCAATTGGATCAACTACTACGTCTATCAGGAGACGCCCTACGATATCAACAGCATTCAATAGGAATACTCTGTGTCTCTGTGGTGAGTGAAAAATAGGATATGAAGCGTAAACTTGAACTTCTGGCACCCGCCAAGAATCTTGAGTGCGGCATCGCGGCTATTGACCATGGTGCCGACGCTGTGTATATAGGTGCCATGCAGTTTGGTGCCCGTGCTGCTGCCGGCAATTCCGTCGACGATATCCGACAGTTGTGCCAGTATGCCCACCGCTTTGGTGCTCGTGTCTATGTGACAGTAAACACCATTATCTACGATTCCGAACTGGAACAAACCCGTCAGTTGCTCCAACAGCTGTCGGAGGCCTCAGTTGATGCCATCCTTGTGCAAGACATGGGGCTGGTGTCAATGGTCCATGATCAATGTTCAATGTTCAATGTTCAATGTTCCCTCCATGCGAGTACTCAAACAGATAACCGTACAGCTGAGAAAGTCAAGTGGCTCAAGTCGTTGGGATTCAGTAGGGTAGTGCTTGCCCGTGAATTATCGGTTGCTGAGATTGCCGATATTCATCGTGAAGTACCTGATATGGAATTGGAGGTGTTTGTTCACGGAGCCTTGTGTGTCAGTTATAGCGGTCTTTGCTATGCTTCTCAGCATTGTTTTGGACGAAGTGCCAATCGTGGCGAGTGCGCCCAGTTCTGCCGTATGAAGTTCGACCTTCTCGATGCCGATGGCCGTGAGTTGGAACATCAGCGCCACCTGCTCTCCCTGCGAGACCTCAATCAGAGCGACCATCTGGAGGAACTTGCCGAAGCCGGAGCCACCTCGTTTAAGATAGAGGGACGCTTGAAGGATCTCGGTTATGTGAAGAATGTCACCGCCGCCTATAGTGAGCGCCTCAATCAGTTGATTCGTCGCCATCCCGACCGTTACGAGCGAGCCTCACGCGGTCACGTCAGCTATACCTTTAAGCCCGATTTGCAGAAGACCTTCAACCGCGGCTACACCACCTATTTCCTGCATGGTCGTCAACCCAATATTGCGTCGTTCGACACCCCCAAGGCGATGGGAGAGTACGTCGGTACGGTGAAGGAACTGCGAGGCCATTCGTTCAATGTGGCAGGCACCGCCTCCTTCAGCAATGGCGACGGCCTCTGCTTCGTCGACGATGAGCGCCAGTTGCAGGGCTTCCGTGTGAATAGGGTAGAGGGCAACCGTCTCTTTCCCCTGAAGATGCCTGCTGGTTTGCGCCCCGGTCTGCGCCTTTATCGCAATAACGACCAGGAGATGGAACGTGTGCTGAGCCGACCCAGTGCCGAGCGTAAGATACCCGTCACCATGAGTCTTCAGGCCACGCCCAACGGCTTTTCGCTCACCGTGGAAGGTGTCACCGTGAGTATCGACGCCCCTCATCAGCAGGCAGAAAAGCCCCAGCGTGAGAACATCATCCGGCAGTTGACCAAACTCGGCGGCACCCCCTACGAGTGTAGCGATGTGTTGCTGCCCGATGACTTCAATTACTTCATCCCCAGCAGTCAGTTGGCTGCCTTGCGCAGAGAGGCAGTTTCCCAGTTGGAAACTCATAGTTTGCAAGAAGCAAACCCTCAGTTTGCAAGAAGCAAACCCTATGTTTACTCCGAGCAAACATATCGTTTCCCTTATTTATATAATGTTGCGAATAAAGCAGCTCGTCATTTCTACGAACAGCAAGGTATAGAACCACTTACTGATGCTTTTGAACTCTCTGAGCCCCAAGATGCTATGCTGATGCAGTGTCGTCATTGCATACGCTATGCTTTGGGCTACTGTGTAAAACATGGCGGTCAGCGTCCACAATGGAAAGAGCCTCTTTACTTACGCCTTGGAAATGGACAGCGTTTTCGTTTGGAATTTGATTGCAATCATTGTCAGATGAATGTCTATGCATAGATGTCTTTTCATATTATTCTTTTCGTTGCTGGTAACCTCCTGTTATCAACAGGAGAAACCATCGATACAGGAGTGGGAGAATGGAGCGACGCTAAAAGATTCGTCTTATTTACCTGCCATTCGTCACTATGCTCAGGACTATAATTTCTGTGTGAAGGCTGATTCGCTGAACTTGGTCGGAGTGCCTAATCCGTTGGATATCAGTTATTCAAAAACTCTAAATATTCTGACTGTTGAACAAGGTGACCGCCTCGTGGTAGGTGATATTGTTGTGTTGCCAAATGATACTGTGGATTCTGTTTGGGTACAAGTACTTCGCGATGAAGAGACTATTGGGTGGATTCATGAAACGGAGCTGTTGGATGCTGTAGTTCCCAATAATCCTATCTCTCTCTTTATTGATTATTTCTCGAACACCCATTTGTTGTATTTCTTGGTTTTTCTAATCTTTGTCGTTACTCTTTATGGTTTCCATCACTACAATAAGCATAAAACGAAACTGGTTCATTTCAACGATATCAGTTCATTCTATCCTACGATGCTAACCCTTTTAGTATCGACATCGGCTGTATTCTATAGTGCCATTCAGATGTACGCTCCTGAGACATGGAGTCATTTCTATTATCATCCTACGCTCAATCCCTTCAAGGTGCCAATGCTTATCTGTTTCTTCCTCATCTCCGTATGGGCACTCATTATTGTGTCGTTGGCTACCCTTGTTGATATAAGGAAGCATCTCTCCTCGACAGAATATGTGCTTTACTATCTTGGACTCTTGGGCATATGTGCTATTGACTATGTTGTATTCAGCATTTCCACCTTGTACTATGTAGGATATCCGTTATTGGTGTTATATATGATTTTTGCTTTATGGCGTTTTTATCGTTTTTCTCGTGCACGTTATCAATGTGGAAATTGCGGATATCCTTTACATGAAAAAGGCATCTGTCCCCATTGTGGAGCAAAAAATGTGTGAAAATCCTCATAAATAAGGATTGCGGGCTCAGCGGAAATGATGTACCTTTGCATCCGCAATTCAATTAGTAGTTATGAATAAAATATTTGTTTTCAGTTTTTTAGTAATGACAGCGCTGCCCTTGATGGCAGCAGGTGATATGAAGGACCCTTTGTCAGTTGCTGATACTTCGCGAGTTATCGATCTTGATGAAGTGGTTGTTGTCGCTCAACCAAAGGAACAATTCCGCTTACGTCAGCAGCCAATGAGTAGTACCGTTTTTACTGACGATGAGATTAAAGGTCTTGGAGCATATGATTTACGTCATCTCTCTGCCTATGTGCCTTCATTTTCTATGCCTTCTTATGGCTCTCGACTGACTTCGTCAATGTATATTCGTGGCTTGGGTAACCGAATCAGTAATTCCGCTATTGGAGTTTATTATGATAATATTCCATTGATGTCACCAGCATTGTTCAATAGTCACTTCTATTTGCTCGACCGTGTCGACGTGCTTCGTGGTCCTCAGGGTACACTTTATGGCGCAAATTCTGAGGGCGGTATTGTTCGCATCTATTCTAAGAATCCGATGAATTATCAGGGTACGGATATCGCTTTTGGTATCGGAACGTACTTTACCCGTCATGCAGAGTTGGCCCATTTCCATCGCCCATCAGATACGTTTGCCTTTAGTGTCGCAGGATTCTACAATGGACAAGACGGTTTCTTTAATAATGAGAATCTAAGCAAGAAAGCCGATGGCTTCAATGAGGCAGGTGCCAAAGTTCGCTTGATGTGGACACCCACTGAGCGTCTGACATTTGACCTCACGTCTGATTATCAATATACTAATCAAAATGCTTTCCCTTACGGTATGTATAACACCGATAAGGACTGGGTTGACCTCCCATCTACCACCTTTATGCCTGGCTATAAACGCAATATGGTCAATGCCGGTCTAGGCATCAGCTATCGTTTTGATAATCTGCTACTGTCATCAAATACAAGCTATCAGTATCTGAACGACCGCATGGACATGGATATTGACTATACCGCAGCCGACCGTCTCTCACTGGTACAAGAGCAGAAGATGCAGGCCATCACCGAGGAACTCACGTTGCGAAGCACCACCAACAGCTTTTGGAAACACACTACCGGACTCTTCGGATCACGTCATTGGTTGCGCACAGATGCTACAGTAGGCTTTGGTCTGGATATGTTGTTACCCATCGCCAACGGCATCGCACGTAGCATGACCAATGCAATGGTACAAGCCTTCACTGGACGTTTCATCGCTCAAGGCATGTCACCACAGGCTGCTGCCATAGCTGCACAGGCCGCAGTAGCCCAGATGGGCGTCACGATGAGTGCTGAGATGGCTGTGCCCAGTGTGTTTCATCAACCACAGACCAACCTCGCTGCCTATCATGAGTCAAACTTCTCGATCACCGACCGACTGACGGCTACACTGGGCTTACGCTATGACTATTTCAAGACCGAGATAGACTACAACTCCCTGGGATATATGGCTATGACAGGTGGAACGGCCAACGCCATCGCCACAAATACATTGAGTTCACACATACAGAACAATCACTCCACTTCGTTCAGCCAACTGCTGCCGAAGTTCGGACTGACGTATCGTCTCAATTCAAAGGGCAGTAATGTCTATGCCACCGTCAGCAAAGGCTTCATGGCAGGCGGCTATAATATCCAGCTGTTCTCAGATATCCTACAAGCCGATCTCAACGACCCCACCGCTCAGCAACAGGCTCAGCGCGGTAATGTGGAGATTCCTCATAACCAGCAGGACTATGCCGACATCGAAGAAGCCATCTCATATAAGCCCGAGGAGAGTTGGAACTATGAGGTGGGGGCCCATCTGAACCTTTTCAACGGGAAAATGCATGCCGATATTGCCACCTTCTATACCCAACTGCGCAATCAGCAATTGGCGGTGATGGCACCCTATTATGGCTTTGGACGTATGACTGTGAATGCAGGAAAGAGTAGTACCTGTGGTTTGGAATTGGCGCTTCGTGGACAAGCAATCGACGGCCATCTGAACTGGGCTGCAAGTTATAGTTTTACTCGTGCCACCTTCCGTGAATACAAGGATGTTGACAATGATGGTAATGAGGTCGACTATAAGGATAATAAGATTCCATACGTTCCTGCTCACATGTTTTCAGCTTTGGCCGACTATCGTTTCGATGTATCGGATAATGTGCTTCGTTCAGTAACTATTGGTGCTAACATAGCAGGTAATGGCAAAACCTATTGGGATGATGCCAATACTTTGTCACAGAATCTTTATGCAGTACTTGGGGCTCATGTGCGTTTTGATTTGGGAACTGTTGATGTTGATTTTTGGGGCCGTAACCTTACTGATACCCATTATTGTACGTTTGTTACCAATTCTGGTGGCTTTATCGGTCAGCGTGGTTATCCCTTACAATTGGGAGTCGACGTACGTCTTCATCTATAGATTAATTAAGACTGACCTTTGGTCGGTCTTTTTTTTTCTGTCATTTCTTGCATATATCATCAAAAATATCTAACTTTGCATTCATAGACCACATTTCTAGTATTTACTTAAAGTTTTAAGATTATGAAAAAACTAATTTCAATTGTAGCCATGATGATGGTTTGCGTGTGTGCAAGTGCACAGAAGGTTGTAAGTGTTGACGATGCCGCAAATATGAGTGCCAAAGAGCTCAAAGCAGCTGCAAAGGAAGCTAAGGCACGTGAAAAGGTATTAAAGGAAAATACAAAAGCCCAGGCTGAGGTGGTAAAGGCAGAGAAGAAAATGCAGTCAGCTCAGAAAACTGCAGACAAGGCTCGTAGCAAGGCTGAGTCAGCTCAGAAGGCTGCTGACAAGGCACAGAAAAAGTTTGAAGAGGCTCAAGAAGCCTACAATAAGAAGAAAGCTAAGGCCGAAGAAATTGCTAAAACAGTATCTAAACAATCAGAATTGCCTATCGCTGAAGAAGATAAATAGTTTATTTCCTTTCGTTAATGAAATACAAAAAGAACCCCTTAAGTCAAATCGACGCAAGGGGCTCTTTTCTTTAACGATTTATTTCACGATGATCTTCTTGCCTTCCCTAATATAGATACCCTTAGCAGGGTGTTTTACTTGACACCCTTGCAGATTATAATAGAGTGGGGTGGGCTGAGCCTTAACGACGGAAGGGATGTTTTGAGCTATTTGATCTTCTGACATACTGCCGTAGAAGTATAGGCGGAAGTTGTCGAAAATTACCCAATATGAACTAGGCATTGACGTACTCTTGATACCGATGCGGAGATTGCCATCGTCATTGGCAACGCTACTTATCACTTCATTTTCATATAGTGCTTTCGAAAAATAATTACTGGCAGAATTCATGTCGTTTGGCATGTATTTATTTCCACCCACGGTCACTTCGCTTCCACCCAGTTTCGTGGATTGTACTTCTGATGCAATATGAGCTAATAAATGTGTTTTGTTGGCAGAATAGATGACTGCATTCACGTTGTTTGTGCCATTGATAAAATCATTATATGAATTAGATGAAGAACCCGGACGTTGGAAACCCTGAGCACAGAACTTGTAATTGCCGCCTGGCAGATTACGAAGCAACTGATAGAAGTCAAATGTCGTCTGATAAAACTCACCGCATGAATAGTTGAGCGTTGGATTTCCGCTCCAACCATCTAAAGCATCCAGTCCTGGATTCTTTATTAAATAGGTTAGGTCAAACGGTTTTGTGTTGTCTGTAGCTGCTACGTGACAGAGGAACTGATAGAAAGCCTCTTCAATTTGTTTTTTCAGAATGATTAGTTCGGATGTTGTCGTTGCTGTCGTCGATGATTGCTCAGCGTTGGTCAGTGCGTTCCGAAGTGCATTGTCCACACCATTTTCCTCCTCGGAATGAGGTGTCTCAGCCAATGTCTTGATTTGATTTAGATAATCGCTGAGGTTCTGTCGTAGACTATTGAAGGCAGCGGTCTCATATGTCCTCATCTGGTCTGGTGTTAGGATAAGCCAACGCTGGGCTACTGCCGAGTTGGATATGTTGAATGATACTGCGCCAACAGCACCGTTAGCATTTGCTTGAATACAATAGGGCTTTAAGTTTGATGAAGGGTGAATAATCCAGTAACCTCGGTTAGCTTCTTTGTCTGAGCCTACATTGACGCGTCCTTTCATCAGGTGGAAATCTTCATTTGCAGTTAGCTCCTCACGTGCTACAGTCTTGAAGCCTATTGAGTAAGTGAGATACTGACCTGTAGCAGCATTGCGTAATTGATAATATTGGTTTTCTGGGGTGAAAGTAATATACCAGGCTGCACTATCGTTAGCTATAGCTTCTTCTGCTGACAAAGGAAACCATTTCAGTACACCGTTTTGTGTTGGAATAAGATACGAGGTGTAAAGTCCACGTTCCTCAGACTCGTTCTTAAGGTAGTATTTTACGGTGTCTTCCTGTTCGAAAATATAACAGGGGTCAGCAAATGATTTCGAATGATGTTCCAGTCCATCTTCGCCTAATGCCTGTCCGAGCATTGCATTGGCAAAATATAATGCGTCACTTCCGTCGTCTTCGTGTGCACCGTTGATGCCATATGGCCACATGTGCTGGTAGTCACCGTTTAGCTGTGAGCCTGTCGTGTTGTCCCAAAAATCAAGAAAGGCCGAAACACGCTCGCCTAACCAATGACCTGTACCACGTCCGTCACCATCGACTCGCTCGCGAAGTATGTTCTTAAACCATTGGGTTTCGTAGGGAACCAGTCCAAGACCATGCTGCATCTCGTGCATAATGGTACCCGTGCGCTGATAGGAAGCGTTGGCTCCCATATTCATCCAAGGTTCATCCTTGTAGTTACAGTCGGCAGTCGGTGTTCCTGCACTATACCCGATATTAAAATGCTTGGTGATACTTGTCAAGTTATTGAATATCTCACAGGCTTTGGTCGCTGCATTATTGATACGTGTATTCGCAGTATTGTCACCCCCGTTGTTATACGAGTAGGAAATGTTACCCTTTGGAATAGTGTAGAACTTGATGACATCACCGTAGCCGACTACGCCTTTGTCGCTTTTAGCGTAGGCACGCATATAGTACTTCGTTGATGGATTTAGGTCTTGAAGCCAATAGATGACTCCCTCATGACTGATTGTCGTTTTTGTCACGTTGTCTTCAATGGTAGGATTGGGATTCTCGCTCCAGCAGAAACCTCGTTCGATAATTGAATTACCTATGGCAATCTTAGCTGATTTGATTCTTCCAAATGCCATCGTCGATCCACGTGCGTAACGCATATCGGTGACTACTTCTGGCATAACGCTGTCTGTTTCTTGTGCAATAGTGTCATGAATCGACAGTCCAGTCAACAGACATACTAAGGTTAAAGAAATTTGTTTCATTATATATTTTGGTTAGTATTGTTATTCTGAATGCAAAGGTAATTAAAAAAACGCTATTACAAAAAAAAAAGCCACAGTTTTATTGTCTGTGGCTTTCATAAATGGGCTTGTTTGTTTATTTTATTAGGTCTACGCTACGTTTAAGGAACTCATCTAGAGCCTTGCCCTTTAACATACCGTTCTGCAACAATGCGAGGTCAATGAGTTGGTGGATAATGGCATTTTTCGTTGCAAAATCACTCAACACAGTTTCCTTCTTAGCCTTCTGTTCATCGATGGCTTTCTGCGTGTTCTGTTTGTCGTCTTTCTCTTCCTGAGTAATTTCTTCAGGTTTCTTTTTCTCTGTCTGTTGGTTTAGTGCAGTCAGACGGGCTTCTTGTCCCTTAATCTCCGATTCGATGGGTTGCAGTTCGGAAGAAAGCTCTGTGTTGATGGTCGACAACACTTCCTTTACCAGTCTGTGGTCGCTATTAAGCACCATATTGAACGAATCTGGCATTTGTCCGTAGAAGTTCATACCGCTCTGATAACGACTCATCTCCTTCATACGACGCATCCATTCGTTCTGGGTGATGATGACAGGACGACTTTCTGAACCTAGAGCATCTATCTCAACCATAAATTCTGCTTTGTCGAGTTTGGGCACTTGCGACTGGAATACGGCTGACAGATTGTCACGCTCGTTGTCAGTCAGTGTACTCTTTGGTGTATCATCTTTTACTATTAGACGGTCAATAATGTCGGCATCAACCCGGGTAAAACGGCTTTTCTCAAACTTCTGCTCAAACGTCTGGATGCAAGGCACATCGAGTTGACCGTCAAACATCAGTACGGAGTACCCTTTCTCTTTGGCAGCTTCTATATAACTATATTGCTCTTCCTTGTTGGTAGCATAGAGGTAAATCAAATTCCCATCTTTGTCTTTCTGGGCTGTTTCAATGAGTGTCTTGTATTCATCGAAAGTAAAAAATTTCTCCTCAGTATCCTTAAACAATGAGAATTCCTTTGCACGGTCAAAGAAGTTTTCTTCCGTAAGGATACCATAGTTTATAAAGAGTTTCAAATCATCCCATTTCCCCTCGTAGGCCTTACGGTCTTCGTTGAAGATAGCTTTCAGTCGGTCAGCCACTTTCTTTGTGATGTATGTTGAAATCTTCTTCACCTCACGGTCGCTCTGTAGATATGAACGACTTACATTCAATGGAATATCCGGTGAGTCGATAACACCATGCAATAGTGTCAGAAACTCTGGTACAATACCTTCAACCTGGTCGGTAACAAATACTTGATTGCAGTAGAGTTGAATCTTGTTGCGTGTAATTTCTATATTAGACTTAATGCGAGGGAAGTAGAGAATGCCCGTCAGGTTAAAGGGATAGTCCACGTTCAGATGAATCCAGAAGAGGGGCTCATCCTGCATGGGATAGAGCGTGCGATAGAATGACTTGTAGTCCTCGTCTTTTAAGGTTGAAGGTGTCTTAGTCCAAAGGGGTTCAACGCTGTTAATGATGTTATCCTCTGCAGTATCCACCATCTTGCTCTCATCTTTTGACCATTCTTGTTTCTTTCCGAAAGCTATGGGGACTGGCAGGAATTTGCAGTATTTCTGAAGCAGACTTTCAATCTTCTGCTTTTCGAGATACTCCTTGCAATCATCATCGATATAGAGGATGATATCTGAACCGCGACTATCGCGTTCTGCATCGTCAATCTCGTAAGCAGGACTACCGTCACAACTCCATTTCACTGCTTTTGAGCCTTCCTTATAGCTCTTCGTGATAATCTCTACCTTCTTTGAAACCATAAATGAAGAATAGAATCCCAGTCCGAAATGCCCGATGATGTTATTGGCGTTGTCCTTGTATTTCTCCAAGAAGTCTGTAACACCCGAGAAGGCTATTTGATTGATATATTTATCTATTTCCTCCTCAGTCATGCCGATACCACGATCGCTGATAGTAATGGTGCCCTTCTCTGTGTCTAAACTTACGTGTACAGTTAGGTCGCCCAGTTCCTCTTTGAACTCACCCTTTTCGGCAAGCGTTTTCATCTTTTGTGTCGCATCGACAGCATTGGAAACAATCTCACGCAAGAATATTTCGTGATCTGAATAAAGAAACTTTTTGATGACGGGGAAGATATTCTCAGTTGTAACCCCGATGTTACCTTTCTGCATGTTATTATGATTTTTGAATGTTCTGGCAATCAATATGCAAATATCGTGCCAAAAATCACTCTGTTTTTCCTCTTCTAATCTTTAGAGGTATGGCTTCATTATTATTGTTACAGAAAGACGAAGCATCAGTGACTACCAAAGCAAGATAACCGCCACCGCCAGCTCCTGGCATTTTCCATGCTAATACTTCAGGCATTTCTGAATAATGGTCGATATAATCTTGTACACCTGGTTGTATCATAGCAGGGAAAAGTGTAATCTGCGCATCGAAAGATGCTTTGTAATACTTTGCGAAATCGTTGAGGTTTGTATGAAGTATGGCCTCCCAACACTGATCAGCTGCTAAGGTAAGTGATTTTACATTAGACTCATTGATATTCTTACCTTCCACTACAGAGCAGCCTGGTCGACGAGGGAACATGGGAATCAGGCAAAGATGATGTTCCAACCAACTGAGCACCTTCTCATCCTGACATTGCTCTATTTTCGTTGGCCAATAGTGGGCATCATAGTAGTGACGGCAGAGACCTGGCACACAGATACCGATAGCATCTTGTGCACCGCTAATAATACCATCTGCACGCTCTGGATCGTTCTCGAAGCAAAAAACCAGTTTTGCCAGCATCTCAGGATCCATGTCAGGTAGTTGTATTGGCCATATACGTTTAATTTGATTGCGTGTGGAAGTAGAAAGACCACATCGCTCACGTACATCAAATGTTGCTTCAAGAGAAATTGTGATAGCCCATCCCGGTGAATAGGTGCTGACGTAGGGCTGGTCAATCCATGTGCCTGCTAAGTCAAGTCGAGTCGGAATACCAGTTTTTGAAATAGTTTTTTTTATATCCGTACTGCTACGTGGCGTCAGTCCGTCTGCGGGTGTGCGGTCCAGCACGATATATTCGATATTACGCTCTTCGCAGAAACGCCGTTTCTCCTCACTACTACCATCGGCATTGACCACGAATCTGTCAGGCTTCAAGGCTTCTACTGTAGGGATAAAGTCCATAATGCCGCTTCCCTTGTTGATAAATGCATCTTTCACATAGCGTATACTCTTAACCATAAATAGGCGTTCCTGTTCCGGATAGAGCGTAGCATGGTGTTTATACTCCATGATAGTAGCGTCAGAACCGATACCAACATAGAGGTCGCCATATTGTGAGGCCTGACGGAAAAACTCTACATGTCCGCTATGTAGAAGATCGTAACAACCGCTTACAAATACTTTCATTCTATGAGTGATTTAATATGATTTAATTATTTAGCCAGTAATCGATGAGTTGTCTTGCTATCGATAGTTTTTCGGGGATGTTAGGCAAATGGTCACGTTGGAACCACCCCGCCTTCTTCAGTTCTTCACGTTGTACATGGAGCTCACCAGAATCATAGTCGGCATTAAATCCTACCATCAATCCACTAGGATAGGGCCATGGTTGAGAACCGAAGTATCGGATATTCTTTATACTAAGACCTGTCTCTTCTTTAACCTCACGAATAACCGCTTCTTCGAGGGTCTCACCCGTTTCTACAAATCCCGCTATAAGACCATAGAAATCGCGCTTGAAGTTTCGTCCCTTTGCCAGTAACACTTCATCAGGACCTCTATGGATAAGTACGATGATTGCGGTGGCCAGCTGAGGCCATACCTCTTTGCCGCAGTTCTCACACCGCTTGGAAATATCAGTGTGAAACTTCATCGGTCCTCCGCAGACACCACAGAACCTGGTGTTGGAGTCCCAGTAAAGCAATTCTGCACATTTGCCAGCTTTTAAATAGAGTGCTTCTGGCAGTTTATAGTAGCTTTGGCGTAGAGGACACATCTCATATTTTAAGTCTGGCGTATCGATTCTATACGCCTTCACATCTATTCCATTGAGTTGTGGAATGTTTAGCACAGCTGTCCAAGGTTTTAATTCTGTGGGCGGTTCTTCCTGACATGGAACGGTATAAGTACCATCTTCGCATCGTTCCAATAGCAGGTCATCTTTACAAAAAACGAAATAATAGTGCTTCATTTACCTCCAAATAATAACTGATAGTCACGATGACTGGCGGGAACTGTCCATGTCTCAGGCACAAACTTCCAGTTTTTGTTAGCATTAGGTTTGACGTTTCCTTGTTTTTCTATCTCTTTCATCAGGTAATGGCGTAAGTCGAGAGGTGACTGGTAAACAATACGCTTGTCGATTTCCTCTTTTGGAATGCCTGCTCCCTTTGTGATGAGCTCTCCACCTCCATTGGCGCGATAGCTGTTCATTACCACTTTGTAGATCTTTTGCTCATTAAATGGTTCACCATTTGACATTTGGAGTATGTGTACTTTCTGACCGTTTGGTTTGGTAACGTCAACCTCGTAATCAATGCCTGCTGCAGAATCGAAGTTGAAAGTGAAATTCTTGAATCCCATGCGCTGCTGGTCAGAGCGTGACTGGATGTTGAGTAACAGTAGATGATCATCAGGCGACACCATTGTATTTACCCATCTGTCGTAGCTTTCTTCCAAATGCTTTCGTACCTCCCTACCAGTCATCTGGAGCACGTATAGTTGATTCTCGTATCGATAGAGTTTAAACATGTCGGCCACTGTTATCTCACCAGCATGAATTGTTGCGTCATACGACAATGGCGCATTGAATGAAATGTCTGCCTTTGAAATCTGTAGCTGGAGGTTGTGGATAAAGTCAATAAAAGACGAACTGCCGAAGTAAGCATCGCGTGTTCGTGCTTCCGCCTCAAAGATACCGATAGGACGGTTAACGTACGCTTTGATACGGTCGAGCTGAGGCTTGAAGTGGGCTATCATCTCCTCGTCAACAGATTCGTTGCGTATGCTTACGATTGTACCTTGGATGTCTTTCTTTATCAGTCTGCCGCTCTCGTAGGTCAGCTCTATCTGCGCATCGGCTACAGCCAATGCCCAACATGATGGGTCTAAAATGAGCACTTGCTTGCCTTCAACATTCGTTACCCATTCATTATGTTGCTGATGGTCATGCCCGAAAAAGATGATGTCAAATCCTGGCACTTCGCGTGCCACCCGTTCTGTTACGTCCTCTTCAATGCCGTTGTCCATCGTGATACCTCCGTTCTTGCCACTATGAAACAGACCGATAATGAGATCGGCATGTTCCACAGCTTTGATATACGACACCCAGTGGCGAGCGCAGTTTACTATTTCCTGAAAGTCAAGTCCCTTCCATAAATCCTCGTTGAGCCAACATGGGATAGTGGGTGTAAGCATACCTAATACTGCTATCTTTACTCCATCTCTGACGCAAATCGTATATGGGAGTACGTAAGGCATTCCGGTTTCTTTGTCAACAATGTTGGCACCCAATACAGGACATTTTACCTCTTTGATCCATTTGTCATAGACGGCATGCCCTGTCTCAATATCGTGGTTGCCAAATGTTTCAGCATCATATCCCATATAGTTGATGATTGAAGCAGCAATATTCTCTTCGTCTGTCGCTACATAGTTAGACCAATAACATGTGGGCTGTCCTTGGAGAATGTCACCATTGTCAAGTAATAATAAGCGGTTGCCATAATTCTTCCTCAAATTATTTATATAGGTATTTGCGCGCGCAAGCGTACCATCTATAATATTACCTTCCACGAAGTCATATGGAAAAAAAAATCCATGAACGTCACTAGTTTCAATGACGCGTAGTTTAATGGTTTTTGATTGTCCCATAGCAGGTTTAAATGTCATGCAAGCTATCCCTATTGAGATTGTGAGCAGTAATCTTTTCATACTATGTGTTTGTTTTTGCGGCAAAGATACGAAATAATTTGCAATTTTCTACTTTTTTTGAAAAAAAACGGAGAAAAGTTTTGTGGGTTCGAAAAAATATGCTACCTTTGCATCCGCAATCGAGAGAGATGCCTTCCTAAATGGAAGAAATGCGGAAATAGCTCAGTTGGTAGAGCACAACCTTGCCAAGGTTGGGGTCGCGGGTCCGAGTCCCGTTTTCCGCTCACATTTTGAACAAAAAGAGAGACTTTGAAGAAGGCTTCGGTCTTAAAGCCCAGGTGGCGGAATTGGTAGACGCGCACGTTTCAGGTGCGTGTGCCGCGAGGCGTGCAGGTTCGAGTCCTGTTCTGGGCACTCTTTTTATTCATCTTGTAATTATGTTGGAGAGGTGGCGGAATTGGTAGACGCGCTACTTTGAGGGGGTAGTGTCAATTGCGACGTGGGAGTTCGAGTCTCCTCCTCTTCACCATTTTGAACCCTTTTTATTTACTGCGGAAATAGCTCAGTTGGTAGAGCACAACCTTGCCAAGGTTGGGGTCGCGGGTCCGAGTCCCGTTTTCCGCTCTTTTTGTATTTTAGGAAAACATCCATTCACATGAATTTATATTTAAGATATTTTGATAGGGAAACACTTGTAACGAGTGTTGATGATGCTATTGATTTCTTACGTTCTATTGATGAAATCGGCATGAATCCAGTTCTGGAATCTGATATTCGTGAATATGTTGCCAGTGATATTGTCTATCCTAAACGTTATAAGATTCGTCCACGTGTCTATTTTATTATTATAAAGACACAAGCAGCCTCTATGCTTGATTTCAAGGAGAAACGAGCTGTTCGTATGTCTGATCTTGAACCCAAGGAACGGGTTACATCTCCTGTCGTATTGAAGTTGAATGAAGAACGTGATGGCTGGTATGAAGGTATTATTGACTTCAAACGTGTATTGATGGTACCTGGCACAGGTAAATACCAGTATCGTGATACACATTATGTTGCCAATGTCCGTGCAATGTCTGGTCTGGACTGTTACAATCGCATTGTAGATAATCTGCGTCAACGTGTTGATGAGCGCAGTCAGTTTCCGTCTGCTAAGGGTAAGAACTTCCATTTCCGTTATTTAGGTAGGGCAAAATAATCAATTAGTGGTTTTTCAATTATGAATAAGGTCATGTTAATTGGCAATGTGGGTGTTGAGCCTGAGGTGCGTTACATAGAACAAGGTAAGGCTGTTGCACGTGTTCGTATGGCCACTACTGAGAAAGGATATGTATTGCAGAATGGCACTCAGGTTCCCGATCACACCGATTGGCATAATGTTATTCTATGGAATCGTTTGGCTGAGATAGTGGAACGCTATGTTCACAAAGGTGACAAACTGTATATTGAGGGCCGTATCCGTTATACTAGCTACGATAACAAACAAGGTCAGAAACAGTATGTTACTGAAATATGGGCAGATAATTTGGAAATGCTTTCTCCTCGTGCTGTTTCTAACACTCAAGAGTAAATGGACTACTTCCAACAAATATTTAGTGAAGTTCAAGTGTTGGCACCAACTACGGGTGCCATAGTTGCAGGTATTTTAGCTTGTGTCTTATTGCTAGTGTCTGGCTTTGCTTCAGGTTCAGAAATTGCCTTTTTCTCGCTAAATCCCAATGATCTTAACAATTTGGAAAGCGAAAAACATAAAAGCGATGCAACTATTAAACAGTTACGTACAGAATCAGAACGTACGCTCGCAACTATTCTGATTACAAATAATCTTGTGAACGTAACTATTATCATGCTTTGCAATTTCTTCTTTGCCAGTGTGATTAGTTTTGGTAATGCACAATGGTTGGAGTTCATATGTATTACTGTACTGCTTACTTTCTTGCTATTGCTTTTTGGTGAGATAATGCCGAAGGTCTATTGTAGTCAGCATGCACTCTCTGTATGTCGATTGTTTGCAGGTTCCATCTCATTCTTGAGTAAACTGTTCAGCCCTCTTTCAAATGTATTGATTCGCTCTTCTTTTATTGCAGATAAAGTGGTTCAAACCGACAACCATGTGCTCAGTGTGGATGACTTGGAGCAAGCCTTGGAGTTGACTGATAAAGAAGACATTAAGGAAGAGAAGAATATGTTGGAGGGCATTGTTCGCTTTGGTGATGAGACAGCAAAGGAAGTGATGACTAGCCGTCAAGATATTGTTGATCTTGATTTTCGTTCCACATTCCCTGAGGTTATACAATGTATTGTGGAAAACAACTATTCTCGTATTCCTGTCTATCAAGATTCTATTGACAATATTCGTGGCATTCTTTATATCAAGGACTTGTTGCCTTATCTTAATAAGCCTGCTAATTTCCGTTGGCAGTCATTGATTCGTCCGCCGTATTTCGTTCCTGAGACGAAGAAAATTGATGACTTGATGCGGGATTTCCAGGCCAATAAGGTTCACATAGCTTTCGTCGTCGATGAGTTTGGTGGCACGAGCGGGTTAATTACTCTTGAGGATATTCTTGAGGAAATAGTCGGCGAGATTAATGATGAGTACGACGAAGACGAGAAAAATTACGTACGCGTTAACGCTAATACCTATCTCTTTGAAGGTAAAACATTATTGGCCGATTTCTATAAAATTATGCGCCTTGATTCTGATGTCTTCAAGGATGTAGAGGGCGATGCTGACACATTAGCCGGTCTTTTACTTGAGTTAAAGGGAGATTTCCCAAAGGAACGCGAACGTATAGAGTATCAAGATTTCAAGTTCGACATTGTGGAACTTGATGGACATCGTATTTCCAAGATAAAAGTAGTCGTTAACAAGCAGGATGGCACTCGTTAAGATACGTCAATTGAGTTCTGCTACATGGTTGGGACTTTGGCGGATGGACGAGTCGCCCGCTGAGTTGTGTGCGTTATACCCTCATCTTGGGTCTTTGACAATTCCTTTCAAATCGGAAGTTCGACAAAAAGAGTTTCTATGCATTCGTGCTCTGTTGGTTGCGATGACTGACAATCCCCAGTTGACGATAGGTCATTATTCTAGCGGGAAACCCTTTGTTCAAGGTTACCAGATTAGTATAAGTCATACCAAAGATTATGCTGTCTTGATTCTCTCGTTAGATAAAAATGTTGCTGTAGATATAGAGTATCGTTCTGAACGAGTGGCACGTGTTGTTCATAAGTTTATTCGTCCTGATGAGTTGGTGGTTGGCATTAATCAACAATTGACAGTTTGGTCGGCTAAGGAGACCCTTTATAAACTTCATTCTGCTGATGACCTTCAGTATTTTGAAATGCGTACGTTGAGTATAGGTCCAAAAGTTCTTGTGGTAGAGAACTTAAAACGAAATATCAAAACTGAGATTACTGTTGTAATGACAGATGACTATGTGTTGACCTATGCCATTGAAGCCTTACCAGCCTAACTGGTCTAGTCCTGCAGCTTGGTACCATTGCATGTGTTTGATTCCCTTGTTCTGAATATCAAGATGTGTTATGTAATTACTGCCGTACTTGTTACTCAACTGTGGAATAAATATATTCAGTCCACCATATTTTTCCTCACTGATGTCGAAGTCTCCAAAATTTACATAGTTGGCGCGCCATCGATTTGTGTAAGTAGTGTAGATAACTGCGTTGTCGAATACTTTTTTCCATTCTCTATATGTATCGTTATCAGCATATTTTAGTATGAAGTCGTTCATATCGAAGAGCGTGTGACTATAGTAATAAATCAATCCACTGACATCTGGATGGAGTGGGTCGGTGAGCTGTGGTATAAACGAGGCCAATGCTTGTCGTGTGGCTTGCGCCAATTCTTCCATTTTGTCTGTTCGTACTACCGACAATAGTATTTTTCTTCTATCAAAGGTCTCTTGTTCGAAATACGAATCTGCCACTTGTTTGTAGAATTGGCTTTCGGTACTGAAGAGTCTTGGTAAGAGTGTGTGATAGGGTGCGCCCTCAGAAGGAATCTCTGCTGGCGATCCTATGATATAGTTGGCAACGTTACGTAATTCATACATTGACTCCACGCTCTGGAAGGCACAGCAGTCTGCAAATATGAAGTCGAGTCTAGGTGTCGTGCTCAATGCTTCTGCTAAGTCAGGGATATTCATCCAAGTAAATATGTTATCATGTGAATCTTGTCCATAGGCTCTTCTTGGTGCAGCTATCATTTCCTGGTCGTAATAGACCCATCCATTGGCATGCCCCCAAAGCACCAAACCGTAGCTGTTGCAGGGATAGCGTGAAACGGTCCATTGCATAATTTCCTGCAAGAGTAGCGCATCGGATGATCTTCTTTCTTCGTTAAAAGTCTTCATGCGAATGGTATCTCCTTTGGTTACTTCCAAAAGATATGGGTTTTCGCTGGATTTGTCTATGAACAACAATAGTTTTTGTTTGTTGGTAAGATTATGGCTTCCTATGATGATTTCATTTATATCACTATTCGAGTAGCCACTGAGACTATTGTCGGCAGCCATATAAATAAGTACTGTCTGTTCTATATTTACGCTTTCTTCACTATCCTTTTCACAGGCAGCAAGAAGCATCAGACAAGCAATGATTAAAATATTCTTCATGTTTTTTAATTTCTGTTGCAAAGATACGTTATTTTAGTGAAAAATCATTAACTTTGCAACTAAAATAATGTAACAATGAGAAAATTCAGTATATTACTTCTTTTATCTTTTTTTTTATTGTCTTTTATGTCGGTTGATGCCGCTCGTTCTAAGAGGAAACGTCATCGTGCAAAAACGACAAAAATAGTGACGCGCAAGCCTTTGGTTCTTTCTGTTCACGACAAAGATCCATGGTTGGCATGTGAAGATACCTGTCAGCATGTTCATGGCATTGACGTGAGTCATTATCAGAATGATGTTTTTTGGAAGGCTGTTGGCGAGGAGACCAATATGGCGTATGCTTATCTGAAAGCCAGTGAGGGGGGCGATCGTGTAGATGCCCTTTACTCTCGCAATATTGAACTAGCTCATCTGCACGGCTTGAAGGTGGGCAGCTATCATTTTTTTCGTCCTAAGGTAGATTTACAGTTACAGTTGGATAATTTCACTAGTCAGTGTTTGCCTGGTGAGCAAGATCTTATTCCAATGCTCGATGTTGAGACGATGGGCGACTTGAGTCCTGAGGATTTCTGTGATTCTTTGAGTAAATTCCTGTTGATGATAGAAGAAACATACCATCAGAAACCGATTGTTTATACTTATCGTAATTTCTACAACAAATATCTCATTGGCAAGCTCAATGACTATCAACTTTGGATAGCGATGTATGCCGATGAACAACCTGTGCTTGCTGATGAGCGCGACTTCACAATGTGGCAATACACATGTCGGGGACGCATTCACGGTATTAAGGGCGAAGTTGATAAGAGCCGGTTAGCCAACGGCCACCGGCTCTTCGATATTCGCTATCGTCACTGATTACTGGTTTTCAGGACGTAACTGACGTACGACAGCACCTGTTTGCCACATCTCCTGATTGCGCATAGCGGTCAGTTCCTTCTCCAATCCCTCACGATAGTCTGGCTTTGAGTTCGAGTCGATACTTTTCTGAGCTTCACGACCGCTCTTTACCTCTTCATATAGTTGTTGAACAACGGGTTTGATAGCGTCGTGGAACGGACCCATCCAGTCGAGTGCACCACGCTGTGCAGTCGTTGAGCAGTTTGCATACATCCAGTCCATACCCTTTTGTGCGAAAAGAGGCATCAGACTTTGTGTCAGTTCTTCAACAGTTTCATTAAATGCCTCAGAAGGCGTATGGCCGTTCTCACGCAGTACCTCATATTGAGCCAAGAGCAATCCTTGAATGGCACCCATCAATGAACCGCGTTCACCAGTAAGGTCGCTGATAGCCTCGCGTTCAAAAGTCGTTTTGAATAGATAACCAGCGCCGATACCGATACCGAAGGCAATGGTTTTTTCTTCTGCCTTTCCGCTAGCATCCTGATATACTGCGTAAGAGCAATTCAGACCTCGTCCTTCACGGAACATGGTGCGTAATGAAGTGCCTGAACCTTTGGGCGCTACAAGGATAACATCGACATCTTTGGGAGGAACAACACCAGTACGGTCGTTCCAAGTGATGGCAAAACCATGAGAGTAGTACAGAGTCTTACCAGGTGTAAGGTGTTTCTTGATAGTGGGCCAAGTCTCAATCTGTGCTGCGTCTGAGAGTAGCATGCATAAGATGGTACCCTTTTCTGCAGCCTCTTCAATAGAGAACAAGGTCTTGCCAGGTACCCAACCGTCATTCACCGCCTTGTCGAATGTCTTTCCAGGACGCTGACCTACAATGACATTAAAGCCATTATCGCGCAGGTTGCATGCCTGTCCAGGTCCCTGAATACCATAGCCGATGACAGCGATGGTCTCGTTTTTCAATACTTCACGTGCTTTTTCGAGTGAGAACTCTTTGCTGGTGACAACAGTCTCGATGACACCGCCAAAATTCATTTCTGCCATAATTGTTAATTATTTAATTAATAAAGTTTGTTCTATTCAAGGAATTGTTGGTCATGTAAAAACAATGAATGAATCATCGAGATTATTGTTTATCCTCGTTCCTCATCCTTAAGAAATCGCTTACTTGTTCCTGCATTCCACGAGTTACTGCAATACGTCCTGAACGTGTGTATTGTAGTACGCAATCGAAGGCGTCAAGAGCATGATAGAGCGAAATAATATCGTCTGTCTTACCATTTTTCATCACGATGACATAGGTAGGGTTCACCTCTGTAATGCTTGCATCGTGTCGTCGAATGGTACGTGATATTTCAGCGTTTTGCATTACAATTTCAGTAGATAGCTTGTATAGGCCGGTCTCACGGATAAACAGTTGTTCATCGGTAAAGTAATTGGCCTTAATAACGTCAATTTTCTTTTCTATCTGGTTGGTAATTTTTACTATTTGATCGTCGTAGCACCATGCGGTGATGGTGTACTTATGTACATGCTCTATACTGGAGGCCGACACGTTGAGACTTTCGATGTTAACTTGTCTTCGTGTAAACACTGCTGTAATCTGATTCAAGATACCTGCTACGTTCTCAGAGTACACTAACAATGTATAAAGCTTTTTGTCATTAGTGCTTTCAGTCAACCCCATGTCTTCCCGATGAGAGATATGCTTAATGGATGTATTGTTTATTTTGTTTGTAGTCATTATCTTTTATAAAGGAATTTATTCTTTCATTACTTACAATGTCCTTTTTTTGAGGGTGCTAGAGGTTTACCACTTCAATTCCATCTCATCTACGTTTTTGCCAGGTGCAGTCATTGGCATCACGTTGTCGTCTTCCTTGATGACACATTCTAGGAGGTATGGACCATCTGTTGAAAGCATATTCTGTACTTTCGCCTGTAGGTCTTTGCGGTCGATGACTATATCATAGGGAATCCCGTAAGCTTGTGCAATGAGTTGATATTGTGGATTTAACATCTTCGTAAACGAGCGTCTTCCGTTCCAAAACATATCCTGCCACTGGCGCACGTTCCCCAAGTAACTATTATTCAGCAGAATCATCTTTACAGGAGATTGTTGCTCCATGATTGTGCCTAGTTCTTGGATGTTCATCTGGAATCCTCCGTCACCACAGAACATGCAGACGGTACGGTGGGGAGCACCAAGGGTAGCTCCGATTGCTGCTGGCATACCGAACCCCATGGTTCCTAGTCCGCCACTAGTGACAATACTTCTTTTTTTGTTGAAGTGGAAATATCTCGATGCAAACATTTGATTCTGACCTACATCGGTTACAAGTATGGCATCTCCTTTTGTCGCTTCTGCTACCACGTTGACCACTTCACCCATAAGGAGTGGCCCTTCTTTGGGATGAATGGCACGTTCAATAACCTCTTCCATTTCCATTTGTGTGTAATGGTCGAACGATGCAATCCATTCGGTATGTTTGTTTTTCTCGATTTGTTCCGTGATGGCAGGTAGCGTTACCTTACAGTCGCCTATGACGGCCACGTCAGTCTGGATGCATTTGTTGATTTCTGCTTTATCGATGTCAAGGTGGATAATCTTAGCTTGTTTGGCATATGTTGAGGGCACGCCGGTAACTCTATCGCTGAAGCGCATGCCTATAGCAATGATAACATCGGCCTCCTGCGTTTTCATGTTCACGGCATATTGTCCGTGCATGCCAAGCATACCTTTGTTCAGACGGTGGCGCGATGATAGGGCTGATAATCCTAGTAAGGTGCGACCGGCAGGTATATCGGCTTTTTCGAGAAAGTGGAGTAACTCTTCATTGGCGTTTCCTAATTCCACTCCTTGTCCCACTAATGCTAATGGTCTTTTGGCACTATTGATTAGCCTGGCAGCTTCAGCTATAGCTGAATTGTCTGGTGTGGGGTAGGGCACGTAGCTTCGTACGAAGTTTACACGCTCTGCACCATTCCATTCTGTTGTATGTGTCTGTGCATTCTTAGGGAAGTCGAGCACCACTGGACCAGGACGACCACTTCGGGCAATGTAGAAAGCCCGACTTATCGCCCAAGCCACATCCTTTGCGTGACGTATCTGGTAACTCCATTTTGAGATAGGTTGTGCTACACCAACTAAATCCACCTCTTGGAAGGCATCTGTTCCCAATGCTCCTATGCCAACCTGACCAGCAATAACCACTAATGGCGTTGAGTCCATCATGGCATCAGCCACACCTGTCAGTGTGTTTGTTGCACCAGGACCACTAGTAACTAGACAGACTCCCACCTCACCACTCACTCGGGCATAGCCTTGTGCGGCATGAACAGCTCCCTGCTCGTGGCGCACTAGCACGTGATGGAATGCTTTCTTCTCACCTTGAGTGTAGACGTATAGAGCGTCAAACACTGGCATGATTGCCCCGCCCGGATAGCCGAAAATGGTTTTCACACCTTCAGCCTGCAAAGCTCTCATTAGAGCCTCGCTACCGGTGATGATATCCTTCTCTATGTTATCTGTTGATGGATTCATATCCTGAAAAAACTGATAATTTGTTGCAAAGGTACTTCAAAATATTTAGAAATCGTAATAAAAAGTGGATAAATTTCAAGGAATTGTTTCTATTACTTGAAATTTTTACGTTTTTGCATATTATTTGTACGTTTATACCTTATATGGAGGGCTTAATTAGAAACTATTATTCTTTTAGTTTGCAACTTGGAAACTCCAGGTTTGCAACTTGGAAACTCGTAGATTGCTACTTGGAAACTCCTTGAGTGCATGTTGAGGAACATTGTATTCTTAAATAGATAAGAGCATCTACTTATGCAAATGCTCTTATCTTTTTATGTCTGGATTATTGTGTATAGTTCGAAATAATCCGTTGTTGAAATTGGTTTACTCTTTGATGTTGGGTTCTTCCAATCCGAGCCCCTTCTTCTTATCCACCACCTTCAGAATAAGACCGATGATGAGAGCGGCAACCCCCAGACCAGCAAACATCACTAGGGGCACTGTGTGGCTATATGATACAGCTGCTTTCTCGGCATCCATATTACCATTGGCCACAGCCTGAGCTATCTCGGGATTGGTAGAGTCGAGAATGATACCATAAAGCATTGGGAACAGCCACAAACCGATGTTCTGAATCCAAAAAATCAGAGCGTAGGCGGAACCGATAATCTTAGCATCTACCAACTTAGGCACGCTGGGCCACAGTGATGCGGGAACTAGAGAAAACGATGCACCCAACACCAGAATAGTGAAATAGGCGATAATCACTCCCATCACGGCGCTGCCCTTGAACATGGGAAGAATAAAGGCAAACGTCAGGTGACAAGCGATGAGTAGCAGCGAGCCGAAGACAAGCATAGAAGCGGCCTTACCCTTATGGTCGACATAGTTGCCAAGGATGGGAGTGATACCCATAGCCAACAAGGGGAACACAGCGAAGATAGCTTCATGGCTCTGACGCATATAGCCCATCCAGCAATATACCACCAGTGATACTATTGACATACACAGAAGACCATACTTGGCCTTGGCATTTTTCTGGAAATTGCTAGCAAAGGCCGAGGCAGCTATCACAAGCATGATGGCATACTGCACAATGGTAATCGATGAACTGGCCCAAAAACTACCTGCTTCTGGAGTTCCCAGTTCGATATTGCACTGCAACATATTTACAGCATATTTCTGGAAAGGGAAGATTGCAGAGTAATAAAGGACGCAAAGCAGAGCAACCAACCAGAAACCACTGGAGGTGAGGATCTGTCCTAAATCGCTGATCTTAAACGGATCGTCTTTTTCCTCAGCCTCGCCAGTCTGAGCATCAAGTTTGCGGTCCATAAAGAAGTAAGTGATGAACATAATTAAGGCAATACACATCAGCACCACACCAAAGGCTACGGAACGACTAACGTCTACTGTACCTCCCAGTTTAGCAAAGAAAGGCGAGAAAATCATACAGGTGGCTACGCCTAGACGGGCGAGTGCCATCTCGCTGCCCATAGCAAGAGCCATTTCTCGTCCCTTGAACCATTTTACGATACCGCGGCTTACCGTGATGCCAGCCATCTCGCAGCCGCAGCCGAAGATCATAAATCCGCAGGCAGCCAACTTGGCCGAGGCTGGCATGCCTTCAGCAAAGGGTAGAATGTCAAGCCATTTCACGCCGAAGAGAGGCCCCCAGTTCAAATGGGTGTTAAACCAAGTTTCCAAACCGCTTCCCATGAACGACTCGCTGATGGCATACCACTTAATACAAGCTCCAATTAGCATCACAACGCCAGAGAGTACGGCAGTAAAACGTACGCCCATCTTGTCGAGGATGATACCTGCAAAAATTAGGAAAAAGATCCATACATTAAGGAATACTTCAGAGCCTTGCATACGACCAAAGGAGGTTGAGTCCCATCCACGGGATGACTCCATCAGGTCTTTGATGGGTGAGAGGATATCCATGAAGATATAGCTGCAAAACATGCCAAGGGCAAGAAGCAGCAAGGCCGTCCAGCGCATACCAGCACTGTCACGGAGTGTCTTTTGAATTTGTTGTGTCATTTTTATTTTTTTTCGTTGTTTCGATATTTCGGTATTCCGGTATTTCGGTATTTCGTTTTTTCTTGATTATTTCTTCAGCCAGCGGCTCAGCCAGTTGAAGTACGTGCGTTGCCACAGAATACCGTTCTGGGGCTTTAGCACCCAGTGGTTCTCATCGGGGAAGATGAGCAGCTGGGCCTCGATGCCACGCATGCGGGCGGCATTGAACGCCGACATTCCCTGGGTGGCGTTGATGCGATAGTCCTTCTCGCCGTGGATGCAGAGGATGGGGGTGTCCCATTTGTCTACATATTGATGGGGCGAGTTCTTGTAAGTCTTATCGGCATTAGCGGTGCGGTCTTTGTTCCAATAGGCATCGTCATACTCCCAATTACTGAACCAGTTCTCTTCGGTTTCCGTGTACATCGCTTCGAGGTTGAATGCACCATCGTGAGCAATGAAACACTTGAAGCGCTTGTCGTGGTGGCCGGCGAGGTAGTAAACCGAGAAACCACCAAACGAAGCGCCTACGGCACCGAGGCGGTCGCGGTCGACATACGGCAGATGAGCGCAGGCATCATCAATGGCGCTTAGGTAGTCGCGCATGCATTGACCGGTCCAATCGCCGCTGATTTCTTCACACCATTCTGAGCCAAAGCCTGGCAGTCCATGACGGTTGGGCGCCACGATAACATATCCTTGTGAGGCCATGATGAAGAAATTCCAGCGATAGCTCCAGAATTGGGATACAGGACTTTGTGGCCCGCCTTCACAGAACAGCAGGGTTGGATATTTTTTAGATGCGTCAAAATGAGGTGGAAGGATAACCCAATAGAGCATCTGCTTGCCATCAGTAGTGGTCACCCAACGCTCTTCTACTGACGGTTTGGCCAACTGGTCGAGCACGTGCTTATTCTCTTGTGTGAGTTGGGTGATGGTGGTCTGCTCTGGCTTCTTGGTATTGGGTGTGAGCACATACAGATCGGCAGGCTCCAGGTAGCTGTGACGTTCCATCAGCAACTGACGGCCATTGTTCATCAAACTGAGTGCCCCCCAGTCGGCACACTCATGTGTCAGTCTTGTCACCTGTGCACGGGCCTGGAGTCCCTTGTCCTTGTCCTTGCCCTTAGCTTTCTGGAAGGTTACGGCATAGAGGTTCTCAGTGGCATGCCACACGCCGATGAAGTAGAGAGTGGCATCTTTAGTGTTGTCACTCCAACAGAAGTCATCGACATTGGAGTCAAACTGCTCTGTGACGTACTGTTTCTCGCCGCTCTGGAGGTCATAGACACACAGGCGCTGGCGGTCACTTTCATAGCCGTCGCGAGCCATAGAGAGCCATGCCACATAGTGACCGTCAGGTGAGAACTTGGGATTTTGGTCGTAGCCGGGGTTGTTCTTCAGATTGTCGACACTATTGACGGCCTGTGTGCGCAGGGTCTTAGTGGGTTCCACGGCGGGGGCTACATAGTCGGCTGGCTTGCAGAGGTTGCGTGTCTCGCGCGTACTTATATTATATAAATAAATGTCTGAGTCGGTGGAGATACTATAGGCCAGACCTGTCTTCTTACGACAAGTGTAGGCGATTTGCTTGGAATCAGTGCTCCACGCCAGTTGCTCAATGCCGCCAAAGGGTTCCATCGGACACTCATAGGGCTCACCTTCGAGCAGGTCGATGCCGTTGTTGTCAATGACTAAATCATTTCCGACATTAAAGAGAAACGGATGTTGTATGCTCTCCACATAGTGGTCCCAGTGACGATACATAAGGTCGTTGACCACGCGGCCAGTTGACTTAGGCAGATCGGCGGGACGCTCAGCGATGACATCATAGAAGGGAATCGACTTCAAGAGGATGACCTTGGTATGGTCGGGCGAGAAGAGGAAGCCTTCCACCTCGCCATTAGTACGTGTGAGTTGCTGGCGCTGGGTGCCGTCTGACTTCATCGTCCATACCTCACCGTCGGTCATAAAAGCGAGGGTCTCATTGTCGAGCCATGCGGCATCGGTCTCGTTCTTACTGCTCTTAGTCAACTTCTGCTGTCCGCTTCCATCGGCGTTCATCATGTAGAGCACATGATGACTCTTATTGTACTTCACACTATAATAGCCCACCTGATAGACAATCTTCTTACCGTTGGGCGATGCAGCATAACTGCTGATACGTCCCATAGCCCAGAGTGCTTCGGGGGTCATAGTATCACCCTGTAACTGGATGTTCTGTTTACCTATGTTCACGTCGTCTTGCGCTTGAATGTTTATGGATGCTATCACTAAGAATAGCATTAATAGGCATTTCTTCATATTAGTAGTTATTTTATTTCTTCTTCACTGGATCACATGTTAGACCGCATCCCAACTTCTTGAAAATCTTACGGTCAACCTCAGATAGCATGACGGTGGAGTGAACTTGACAGTCGCGTAACTTAGGCAACTGTTCCAGTGCTCGACGGCACAGCTCATCGTCTTTTGACAAGACGGAAAGGGCTACTAGCACTTCATCCGTATGCAAGCGGGGATTGCGACCTCCCAGATATTCAATTTTTGTCTTCTGGATGGGTTCGATAAGGGTCTGTGGAATTAACTTTGCCTCGTGGTCTATGCCTGCCAAATGTTTGGTAGCATTCAGTAGAAGTGCTGCGCTGCAACCTAACAGATCACTCGACTTAGCTGTGACAATAGTGCCATCGGCAAGTTCAACCGCAGCTGCTGTATGTCCACTTAGTTCTTGTTTCGCTGCAGCAGCCACTGTTACACGACGATAGGCTGTAGTAATCTTAGCCTGATTGAAGAGCAACAAAATTTTCTGTATCTCCTTATCGTTGTCGGCACCCTCTGCCAACTTATTGGCTGCGTCATAGTAGCGACGGATAATCTCATCACGAGAAGCCTGACAGCATACTTCGTCATCGCTGATACAGAAGCCTACCATATTAACTCCCATGTCCGTAGGCGACTTATATGGATTCTCTCCATAGATGCCCTCAAAGAGAGCATTCAGCACGGGGAAAATCTCGATGTCGCGGTTGTAGTTGACGGCTATCTTGTCGTAGGCTTCCAGATGGAACGGGTCGATCATGTTCACATCATTCAGGTCGGCAGTGGCTGCTTCGTAGGCGATGTTCACGGGATGCTTCAGCGGGAGGTTCCACACGGGGAAAGTCTCAAACTTAGCATAACCAGCACGAATGCCACGCTTGTTCTCATTGTATAGTTGAGACAGACAGACAGCCATTTTTCCGCTGCCAGGACCAGGAGCTGTGACAATAACCAGTTCATGAGTAGTCTCTACATAGTCGTTTTTCCCAAAACCGTCATCACTGGCAATGAGCTCAACATTGTGTGGATAACCATCAATAAGATAGTGAATGTAACTCTTTATCCCCAGTCGCTCTAAACGGTGACGAAACTGATCGGCAGCACGTTGCCCGTTGTAGTGGGTGATAACTACTGATCCAACCATGAAGTCGCGACTCTGGAACTCATCGCGCAGACGAAGCACGTCTTCATCGTAGGTGATGCCCAGGTCGGAGCGCACCTTGTTCTTCTCAATATCCTCGGCACTGACCACGATGACAATCTCCAACTGGTCTTTCAACTGCGCAAACATACGCAGTTTGGAGTCGGGCTTGAAACCAGGCAATACGCGTGATGCATGGTGGTCATCAAACAACTTACCACCTAATTCGAGGTAAAGCTTGCCATCGAACTGTGCGATACGCTCCTTAATATGTTGTGACTGTATCTTAAGATACTTGTCGTTGTCGAAACCGATTTTCATTGTGTTGTGTGTTGTATGTGTTATCGTCTTTTCATCGCTTCACGCTGCTTGCGCATCTCTTCAGCTTGTTTCTGCATCTCTGCCATGCGAGCGGCAAAGCCTGACTGCTTCTTGGGATTGGCTTTGTTCTCACGATAGTTGGCTTCGAGTTGTGCCAGCAACTTCTCATCATTGGTCGTCTTGCGGAGCACCCACATGATGATAGCTGAGAAGAACAAAGAGATGAAATAGTAGAAATTCAGACCGCTGGAATAGTCGTTGAACATAAAGAAGAACATTAGTGGCATAAGGTACATCATCCACTGCATCATCTTCATCTGTTGAGCCTGTTGACCTATCATCTGGTCCCGCTGTTGCCGCATGGTAAAATAGCTGTAGAGCAGGTTGCTGGCACAGAAGAGGATACAGGTCAGCGACAGATGATCGCCGATACCCCAAATATGGCTGTTCCACTCAACGATGGGATCGTATGTCGAGAGGTCTTGAATCCACAGGAACGATTCTCCACGTAATTGGATAGCATTTGGAACAAAATTGAACATCGCAATCCAGATAGGCATCTGAATAAGCATTGGCAGACAGCCCGACAGAGGCGACACACCATACTGAGAGTAAATCTGCATCTGTGCTTGTTGCTTCTGCATCTGGTCTTCGGGCTTGTCATATTGCTTAGTAGCCTCTTCAATTTTAGGCTTCAAGACGCGCATCTTGGCGGATGACATGAAGCTCTTCTTTACCATTGGGAATGTGATAGCCTTCAGTAAGAGAGTAATGAGAATCAGTACGATACCCATGGAAAAGCCCCACGAGGTGAGCCAGTCGAAGACATAGATAGTAAACCATCTGTTAATGATGCGGAACAAGGGCCATCCTAAGTAGACCAGTCGTTCCAAATCAAGGTCTTTCTTGAATTCGCTCTGTTCCTCGACAGCCTTCAACAGGCGGAAGTCATTAGGACCTAAGAACATCTCGAACTCAGACTTTTGCCCTGTGAAACTGGTAGTCAGTTCGGCCTTATAGTATTTCAGATAACCACGCTGCTTGTTCTTAGGCTTGTCAAAAGGCTTGCTGTAAAGGTGGGCACCCTTCTGGAAGTTGTCCTTTGATATAAGTACGGCTGAGAAGAACTGGTTCTTGAAAGCCACCCAGTCAAGTGCTTCTTCTGTCGTTTCTTCTTTCTCTGAGTTCTCGTTCAAGTAGTCTGTGCTTCCTTCAGCCTCTTTATAGGTTAGAGAAGCATAGCGGTTTTCAAATGTAAAGCCTTTCTCTTGCTGACGGCATGAGTCGGTCCATAGAATATTCAGCGGGGCCTTGGGCGACACATATTTATCGAGACCTTCACCTTCAATTGACATATGAAGCATATAGTCCTGTCCTAATCGGTATTTAAGCGCCAGACTGACACCGTCACGACCGTAGGCGGTAAGTGTTACTTCGTCTTTTTTCTGATTAGTAGGTGTAAAATACAAATCCTTTGTCTCGATATTTGACTCGCCACTCTTGCCCTCAATAGTGAAAGACAATTGTTGCATGTTTTTTGAGAAGAGTGTAACACCTTCCTTGCCATCGTAGTTCTTAAAGTTCTTGATGATGGCTTCTGAGAGTACACCACCTTTTGTGTTCAGGGTCAGACGAACCTTCTCGTTCTCAAGCACTATTGACTTTTCATCACCATTGAGAGAAGGGTAGAAGAGAGCGGTGGTGTCTCCAAGAGCAGCAGCTTCTATCATTGCAGCTTTGGCGATTTCTGCCTCTTTCTTTTCTTTCTCTGCCTTGGCTTCTGCCAATTCTTGTTTCTCTTGTTCTTTACGCTGGGCTTCCAATTCCTCTTGCGAAGGGGTCGTCCACCAGCTGAAACCAATGAGTACCAAAGCAATGAGAACGAAGCCTGTTACTGTGTTCTTGTTCATATGTTATTATATTGTTTTTTTGTTCTTTATTTATTAACAAGGTGCAAAAGTACAATTTTTTTTTCTCTTTCTTGCAGAGAATCGAGATATTTTCAAAAATAATACCTATCTTTGCACCAATTATGAAGAATTTTTATATTATAATGACAGCAATGGGAGTACTCAGTACTCAAGCTGCGACACCAAAAGATTCTGTCGATGGTCGCTATTACCAACTGTTTGCACCAGTCACTTTTTATCACTCAGTGGCTGATAATCAGTTAAGCATGTCGCATTCTGATGACACAGACCAGGCAAGTGATGCTATAGATCAGGCGCTAATGCATGTGTATCTGAATCGTCCTGATTTAGTTGAGGTCACAGAGACAGAGCAGAAAGCATCGGGTTTCTTGCGTCAAGACATCATTGATCAACCTGTTACACAGTTAGCTGATGTCGTTGACCAGTCAGAGCCTATGCCTGATGAACCCGAGGTAGAACCAGTGGTGTTAGAAGTGAAGAAGCCAAACTTTTGGAAATTTAAAGGAGATGGCTATCTTCAGTTTATGCAAAATTATGTCAGTGGGAACTGGTATAAGGGTGGAGAGTCGAACTACTCTGCAGTTGGAAGCATTACGATTGAGGCCAACTATGACAATAAGTCGAAGTGGAAATGGGAAAACAAACTCGAAATGAAATTGGGATTCCAGACCTCACGCACTGATTCTGTACATAAGTTCAAAGCCAACGAAGACTTGTTGCGTTATACTGGTAAGGTAGGCCTACAGGCTGCAAATCGTTGGTACTACACACTTCAAGTGTTGGCATATACACAGTTCTCTCGTGGTTTCAAATCCAATGATATCAAGACATACTCCGACTTTATGTCACCTTTCAACTTAAGTATCGGACTTGGTATGGATTACAAGGTTGAATGGCTAAATAAGAAACTAACAGGTACTATTAACCTCTCTCCTTTGGCAGTCAATTATCGTTATGTGGATCGTGAGGTGTTCGATGGTAAGAAATGGTTCCCTTCGCGCTATGGTATTGATGCTGGAAAACATCATTTAACTGACTTCGGTTCACAGGTGACTGCTTCATTGAGTTGGGTTGTCAATGATGTGCTTACATGGAAGACACGTGTTTATGGTTTCACTAGTTATCACCGTGCCGAGATTGAATGGGAAAATACTTTTGCTCTGAAAGTGTCAAAGTATATTTCAGCAAACTTGTTCCTCTTCCCACGTTTTGATGATGCTAATGTGCGAGATGCCGATTTGGGGTTCTGGCAGTTTAAGGAATATTCTTCGCTCGGTTTTTCGTATAATTTCTAATTAAAATAGGGGCTTCACTTTTAAGTGAGCCCCTGTTTAATTATATAAAAGGAATAATTTTTTTCAATGATTAACCCAAGTATTTCATCAGAATTCTCGCATTGCCTGAGTCGCGAAGCTTAGCAATGCTCTTCTCACGAATTTGACGAACGCGTTCACGTGTCAGTCCCAACTGGTCGCCAATCTCCTCAAGACCTTTCTCATGGCAGCCTATGCCAAAGCACTCTCGGATAATCGTTATCTCACGCTCTTTCAGTACCTTGTTGAGCACGGCATTTAACTCTTGAGCCATCGACTCATGATCAACTTGACGGTCAGTTCGGGTATCATCACCTGAGGCCATTACGTCGAGCATACAGTTGTCTTCGCCGTCTTGGAAAGGGGCGTCGATAGAAACATGGTGACCATCAGCCATCATAGACTGACCAATCTTCTCCTCGTCCATCTCAGTCATTTCCGCCAACTCACTCACAGAGGGGTGACGCTGGTTCTCCTGCTCAAACTTGTTTATCTCATGACTAATTTTGTTTAGCGAACCGACTTGATTTAAAGGCAGTCTTACTATGCGGCTTTGCTCAGCAATAGCCTGAAGAATAGACTGGCGAATCCACCATACAGCGTATGAAATAAACTTGAAACCTCGAGTTTCATCAAATTTCTGAGCAGCTTTAATCAAACCAATGTTACCTTCGTCTATTAAGTCGGTAAGAGTTAAACCTTGATGTTGATATTGTTTTGCCACTGAAACAACAAAACGAAGGTTTGCGGTCACCAACTTGTCCTTCGCACGTTCGCCTTCAGGACCACCCTTGCGAATCTTTTGAGCAAGTTCAATTTCCTCGTCAATGCTAATCAGTGGAGCACGTCCAATTTCCACGAGATACTTATCAAGTGCCTCGCTCGATCGGTTAGTGATACTCTTTTGAATCTTAAGTTGTCTCATTTAAAATGTCTCTTTTTGAGTTATAAGTGCCTGAAAATTAGGCCTATAAGAATAAATACCTTTAAACGTGACTGCAAAGTTACGAAAAATATAAATACGTTGTTCGCTAGAAGTGTTAAAAAAGTGTAATCTAAAAATATTGTTATTAATAGGTGTGCTCTATTGTGAGGGTGTTTTTTGTAAAAGTGTCTATTCTATACTGATGGTCAAGACGTTGTCCCACAACCCATAAGATTTTATTGTCAACAGTAGTAACAACAAGTTGTCGTTGTCGTTCAATGAGATTTTGTTTGATGTCAGTTAAATAGTCGCTTACTAGTTTGGAGCCATTCATCCCTAATGGATGAAATCGGTCGCCTTGTTGTATGGGGCGAATTATGATAGGAAACTTTACTTTGTCTGCATCAAGCGAACAGCTCTCTTTCTCACGTAAAATATGTACTCCAGGGTTAGTCTTAATGCGGAAATGCTCGTTATTATCATATAGATAATATCCATTTTCTGGAATATGTAGAATGGGCCGTTCAGTCGGGTTTTGGGCTAGTATAAGCATTCCTTTGCTGACTGTTAATAAATGTGTGTCTGACTGCCATTCACGTCCGGCTTGAAAACCATGGAGTCCCTGTGCGATGGATTCGATTACTAAAGGAGAGAAACCATAATCTGAGAGCCATTCGTATAGAATACTTTCTGGAGAGGGCTCTTTAAGTAGATGCTCTATTACGACGGAATGGTTATGGACAAGTCGGTTCAGTGTGGTTTTAATAGCATCATCGTAGACACGTGCCACCTCATTTAATCGTCGAGCTGTGGTGAGTATCTGTTCTATGGCTCCAGGTGTTTTCTCCTTTAGCAAGGGAATGACTTTCAGTCGCAAATGGTTGCGAATAATGTCGGGTGTAAGATTTGAAGAGTCTGTTACATACTGCTGATGTTGAACTTCAAGCCACATCTCAATTTCTTTTCTGGAGAGACAGAGTAGTGGACGGATAATAAAATCTTTCATTGGCTTAATACCACATAAGCCATGCACTCCCGTTCCCCTAAGAAGGTTCATTAAAATGGTTTCTACTGAGTCTTCCTTATGGTGAGCAACACATGTGGCTGCGGCTCCGATGTCTGTTCTGAGTTGTTCGAAGTATCGGTAACGAAGCTCTCTCGCAGCCATTTCAATACTTACGTGATGTAAATCAGCATAAGTCTTTGTGTCAAAATGAATTAAATGTATTTTTATGTTTTTAGATTTGCATAGTTGAATTACAAATCTTTCATCACGATTACTCTCTTCACCACGTAAGTGAAAATTACAATGTGCAGCCTCTACTTGATAGCCTAACTGATTTAGCATCAAAAGTAGACACACACTGTCCGCTCCTCCACTTAGAGCTACGAGATATCGCTTCTCTTTGCTGAGCAGGTGTTTTTTATCAATGTATGTCTTTACTTTATTCAACATACAGGACTAAACCTTTTAGATATTCACCTTCAGGATGATAAATATTGATGGGATGATCTGCAGGCTGATGCAATTGGTGTAGGATGCGCACCTTGCGATGAGCCTGAGCGGCTGCTGTGAACACTGCATTACGGAAATGATCCTTTGTGACCACTTGCGAACAGGAAAAGGTGAAAAGAATACCTCCTTTGGCAATCTTTTCGAAAGCCTTGTTGTTCAGACGGGTGTATCCTTTCAGCGCATTGTGTAAGGCACCTCTATGCTTGGCAAATGCTGGGGGGTCGAGGATTATCAAGTCGTATTTGTCATCCATCTGCTCTAAATATTTGAAGGCATCTTCACAAATAGCAGTATGGCGTGGATCATCAGAGAAATTGAGAGCGACGTTACGACGGGTCAATTCAATTGCTTTTTCAGAACTGTCTACTGAATGGACACATTTAGCCCCTCCACGCATAGCATAAAATGAGAAACCGCCAGTGTAACAGAACATGTTGAGTACTCTCTTTCCTTTGGCATAACGCTCTAGCAATGAGCGATTCTCACGTTGGTCAACAAAAAAGCCGGTCTTCTGACCACGCAGCCAGTCTACGTAAAACGAAAGGCCATTCTCCATAGCTGTGTTTTCCTCGCTGCCACCATATAAAAAGCCATTCTCGGGTTCCATGAAGGGCAGGGTAGTCTCACTCTTGTAATAGATATTTTCAATACGTGATCCCATAACCTTTACAAGGTTCTCAGCGATTGCTATGCGACTATTGTGCATGCCAATACTGTGTGCTTGCATAACAGCCGTTTTACCATAGATGTCAATTATTAGTCCGGGCAGATTATCACCCTCTCCATGAACCAATCTATAGGCATTTGTATCGATTTGATCGGCCAATCCAATAGCTTTGCGCATTTGTAGGGCTGAGTTCAGTCGGGAATGCCAGAATTCATTGTCTATGGTTATATCATTAAATGTGAGTATACGCACGGCAATAGATCCCATCTGAAAATGCCCCATAGCGATGAAATCGTTCTTTTCGTTTACAACGCGTACCACATCACCTTCTTCTATGCCCTTGTCTGTGTGATGAAGGGCACCAGAGAAAATCCATGGATGGAATCGTAGCAGACTCTCTTCTTTACCTCGTTTCAGATATACTTGTTTGATACTCATAATTCTCTTCTTTAATAATTAGTTTGTAATCTTTTGTATTTTTGAGTCTTATGATTTCTCTGTAAATCTTTATACAGGCCCAAGCGTCTATGGCTGCATAGCGTTTCTGACTATCGTTCAGAATATCGGCTTCCCAGTTGCTCAGCTGTTGACGCTTGCTGATTTTTTCGCCAAATAAATTCGCATAAATCTTTCTTAGGCTCATGTCTTCGATACCGATATCATGTACATGCTGCTGTATGTCAATGAATATGCCTGTAGTAAAGTCACTACGTTTGTGAAGACCCATAAGGTCGTCGTGCCATGATAGTGCCACTTTTGTTACCGTTTTATCTTCTAATAGCCGGATGATGGCAGGTGTCAGTCCTGTATGGTTAAGACGGAAAAGGAAACACTCCTGCTCAGTGGCAACCTGCAAGAGAGCTACGTTGTGTAACTCGCCTTTCTTGAAACTGGGACGTGTCTCTGTGTCGAAACCTAAGATGGATTTTGTCAATAGGTAGTTGACAGCTTTTTCCGTTTCACCGGGAGTAAGTATGACGATAATCTTCCCATTGTACTGAACAACAGGAAGCGATGAAATCTCGTTTTTCCCAAACTTGTTATAAATAATTTTTGGCATATTTTCGTTTTCAAGGTGCAAAAATACAAAAAAAATGTGATTTTATGATTATATCTGAAAATTTTCATTTACTTTTGCAGAAGAATTAACGATAATCACATTACAACATGTCTTCAAAAAGAAAAAAATCCAGTGCGAGAAGTAATCAGAAGGGCACTACTCTCATGGAAGCACTGGGAATGAGTCGTGTGACTGAGATATTCCAGAACGAGAGGTTGCATTTCTTCTTGGGAATGCTTCTCTTCGCTGTTTCTATATGTATGATTTTGTCGTTTGTCTCTTTCTTTACAAACGGTCAGGCTGATCAGACATTGATTGAGTTTCCTCGATCAGGGGAATTGTCCAATGAAGGGCATGAGTTTCAGAACTACTGTGGTTCCATAGGTGCATATACGGCACAATTTCTTATTAAGAAGTGCTTTGGTCTACCTGCTTTTATCATTCCTCTCTATCTCTTCATAGTCTCTCTTAATCTCATGAAGGCATACAAAACCAACTTGATGAAATGGTTTATGTGTCTGACCTTAGTGATGATTTGGTTCTCGATAGCATTGGCAAAGTATGTCAACCCATGGTTTGAAGACTTGCATTTCAGTCTTGGAGGTGATCACGGACAGAACGTAGGTAAGTTTGTGGAAGGCTTTGTGGGCACACCCGGTCTCACTGCATTGCTGGCCATTATCGCCATTCTTTTTCTTATGTATCTCAGTTCTGAGACTATTTATTTTATTCGTAAATTACTTAATCCTGTCAAGTTCTTTACAGATCGTGTGAAGTTCATTATTGCAGACACGAGCCATCGTGATGATGACGATAGTTATCAGCTGACCACTTCTGAGGAGTTTATTGAAAACGACAACTCTCTAGTTTTCGATAACCCAGAAACGCAAGTGGTTGAGTTCAGCGATGACCATATTGAAGTGAAAACAGAAGAGACTGGTTCGGAGACCGCTTTGAATGTTGAACCGAGACCAATGCGTAAACATGATGAGCTTGGAATGGAAGTTGAGGTGGCAAGTGAGGAGGCGAAAGCTGAAGGCAAACATCTGGTGGAGAGTGAGTTGAATATGGAGCCATACGATCCCAAACGCGATTTGGAGAACTATCGCTATCCCACACTCGACTTGTTGAAGAGTTACGAGGATGATGGAAAACCGTATATCGATATGGCTGAACAGACAGCCAACAAGAATCGTATAGTTGAAGTTCTTCGCAACTTTGGAATCGAGATTTCGAGTATCAAAGCCACTGTAGGTCCTACTATTACCCTCTATGAGATAGTACCAGCACAGGGCGTTCGTATCACGAAGATTCGTAATTTGGAAGATGATATTGCACTGAGTTTGAAGGCTCTTGGTATACGTATTATTGCACCTATACCAGGAAAGGGTACAATAGGTATTGAAGTGCCTAATGAGAAAAAGAGCACTGTTTCGATGCAGAGCGTGTTGAACTCAAAGAAGTTCCAAGAGACGACAATGGATCTTCCGTGTGCTATGGGTAAGACAATTACTAATGAGGTGTTCATGTTCGACTTAGCAAAAGCGCCCCACTTACTGGTTGCTGGTGCCACGGGTCAGGGTAAGTCTGTTGGTTTGAATGCCATCATTACCTCTTTATTATATAAGAAGCATCCTGCTGAACTGAAGATAGTATTGGTAGACCCGAAGATGGTAGAGTTTTCTATCTATGCACGTATTGCCAATCACTTTTTAGCTAAAGTGCCCGATGATAATGCTTCGCCAATCATCACAGATACATCAAAGGTTATCCGTACGTTACAGTCGCTTTGTGTGGAGATGGATGCCCGTTATGAATTGCTGATGGAGGCAGGCGAACGTAATATAAAGGACTACAATCGCAAGTTCATCGCCCGTAAGTTGAATCCTGAAAAAGGTCATAAGTTTATGCCTTACATCGTTGTGGTTATTGATGAGTTCGGTGACTTGATAATGACGGCAGGTAAAGAGATCGAGCTGCCTATTGCTCGTATTGCGCAGAAAGCGCGTGCTGTGGGTATTCATATGATTATTGCTACGCAGCGTCCAACCACAAATATTATTACAGGTACTATCAAAGCTAATTTCCCGGCACGTATAGCTTTTAAGGTATCACAGGGTATTGACTCAAAGACAATTCTTGATCGCATGGGAGCCCAACAGCTTATCGGGCGTGGAGATATGCTTTACCTCTCAGGCAATGATCCTATCCGTGTGCAGTGTGCTTTCGTAGACACGCCCGAGGTGGAAGAGGTGAATAAGTTCATTGCTGACCAACAGGGTTATCTTGAACCCTATGAGTTGCCCGAGCCGCCACAGACGGAGTCAGATGATTTCGGGGGTAATAATGATGCCGATTTATCTCATCTCGACCCGATGTTCGAGGATGCTGCCAGACTCATTATCAGCACGCAGCAAGGTTCTACGAGTCTCATACAGCGTAAGTTCTCTATTGGCTACAACCGTGCAGGTCGTCTGATGGATCAGTTGGAGAAAGCAGGTATAGTAGGGCAGGCGCATGGTAGCAAACCGCGTGAGGTGCTTATTCAGGATGAGGTTAGCCTGGATAATCTGTTGCGCTCATTGAGGTAGCTTTGTTTGCTTTTAAGAGTTAATGATATTTGATATGAAAAAGATTGTTTTGATTATTACGGCCATGCTCATCGCAATAGGAAGTGATGCCCAGACGGCAAAGTCTGTTCTCGACAAATGTGCGTCGACCCTCAGTGCGAAGAAAGGCGTATCCGCTAATTTTACTATGGAAAGTGCTCAGTATGGTAACAACAGCGGCACTATATCAGTGAAAGGTCGTATGTTCACTGCTTCTACCTCGGCTGCTACGATGTGGTTTGATGGGAAGACGCTATGGACTTATTTGGCCAAAAATAATGAGGTCAACGTCAGTACACCCACTGAAGCACAGCTACAGGCGCTCAATCCCTATACATTTATTAATATGTACAAGGAGGGCTTCACTTATACGATGACAAAGAACGATAAGAACTATACGGTGCATCTTACTGCTACTGATAGTAAACGTAGAGTACAGGAACTCTTTATCACCATTGATAATAAGAGTTATGTTCCATCAGAGGTGAAAATGCGTCAGGGTAGCAAGTGGACAGTGTTTCACATTAGTAATTTCAAAGTCACCTCATTGAACGACCGCGTGTTCAGTTTCAATTCTAAGGATTATCCTACAGCCGAGGTCGTAGATTTACGCTAGTATATGACACGTCTTCAGATTCTCTTGCTTTTACGCAAGCACAACAACCTGAGTTATAAGCGTAGCCCTGCATTCGAGCAGAGTATGATTGCCAAGGTTATGATGTACCTTGGTTCAGGTTTCATGGCCGTTTACCTTATTATTATAGGTATGGCTTTGGCCGTTCTTTCTAATGAAGAAGGTGAACCCGCTATCCTTTTCATTGCTCTTCCTGTGTTTCTTGTTTTCGACTTCTTCGTTAGGTTTGCCGTTCAACAAACCCCAGCTGTTCTGTTGAAACCATATATGTTATTGCCTCTGCCCCGGCGTTCTGTTATAGAGTCGTTCCTTGTCAGTTCTATCTTCTCAGGCTATAACTTCTTATGGCTCTTCCTTTATGTCCCTTATGCATATATCACTATTTCTGGCGAGGCTACGTTGATGCAGGCACTGGCTGTGCTTTTTAGCGGTATCCTCTTCGTGATGATTAACAGCCAGTGGTACTTGATCGTGCGTACATTGGTAGCTCGCTCGCTGTTGTGGTGGTTGTTACCCATAGTTGTCTATGGCGCTTTCATAGTGCCGATGTTCTTCGAAGATTCAACTTTAGTTGACAATTTCTTCGACTCCATGATGGAGTGGGGTGCTACATGGCTCTTTAGTTTAGTGTGCTTGCTTCTTTTGTTTGCATTGTTCCGTATGAATGCCAAGATGCAGTATCGTTTTGCCTATGAAGAGATTGCACGTGAAGAAAAACGCCCCCGCACCATCCGTCGCGTGTCTAAGTTTACATTCCTTGAACGCTTCGGACTTGTAGGCGAATACCTGAAACTTGAGTTGAAGTCCAATATGCGCAATAAGGCTATCCGTTCACGTATGATAATGAGTATCGGTCTTATTGTTGTACTCTCTCTGCTCATTGCATACACCGATATCTATGATAGTGTCATCATGGAGAACTTCTGGTGCTACTACTGCTTTGCCATCTATGGCATGACCACATTAGTGAAGATAATGGGGCCTGAAGGAAATTATATCGACCTGCTGATGGTACATCAGGAAAACATACTCTCGCTCCTTAAGGCAAAGTATTATTTCCACGTAGGTGTCCTCTTAGTTCCCTTTATTATCATGCTACCAGCAGTTATTGAGGGCAAATTCTCTTTGATGATGATGTTTGCCTATATGCTACTATCTAGTGGACTTCTCTATTTTACTCTTTTCCAACTCGCAGTCTACAACAAGCAGACTTTGCCGCTGGAACAAAAGATTACAGGCAAGGGCAATGTGGAAAATGGTTTGCAACTTGTCATCGAACTTGTTGCTATGTTTATCCCTATGGTGATGGTCGGCGTCTTGTTTCTTTTCTTCGATGAGACCACGTCATATTTCATCATGTGTGTTGTAGGATTGGTGATGACGCTAACACATCCCCTATGGTTGCGTCACATCTACACCCGAATGATGGCACACCGGTACGATAATCTTGTTGGCTTCCATGCTACGAGGTGATATTCATTATATAACGATAATCAGATGCGTAATATAGTATTCGACTTTGGAAATGTGTTGGTGGACTTCAATCCCCACAAACTCTACGACACCGTCTTTGGTGGTGACACGGAAAAGGCTGAGTGGTTTCATCGAAACATTACCACCCCCGACTTCTATGATCGACTTGATCGAGGTGATGACTATGCTCAGTGTATACGCGACCTGCAATCGCTTCATCCTGAATTTGCAGATGAGATAGCTCTTTACGACACGCGATACCATGAGATGGTAGGCGATGTGATACCTGGGATGACCGAACTCCTCCACGATCTCAAGTCCCAGGGATATTATCTCTATGGACTTACCAACTGGTCCTATAAAGTTTATGCAGTCATCGATCGACTGTCTGTTCTTCGTATGCTTAATGGCACCGTCATATCATCTGAAGAACACCTTATCAAACCCGATCCGCGTATCTATCACTGCCTGCTTGACCGTTTTCACCTCCTGCCATCCGAATGTCTTTTTATTGATGATAAACAAGCCAATGTTGATGCAGCAAAAGCCTGTGATATGCATGCACTTCTATTTACTGGTGCTGACAAGTTGCGCATGGATCTTCAACAGATAGGAGTACTCAAATGATATTTCTATATGCATTGTGAAGCCAATTGCTTGCCAGATAAATCATTATAAAATAGAAATCCGAATCTTTTTCTGAAAAAAACGTAAAAATGTTTGGTCATTTCAAAAATAAAGAGTACCTTTGCACCCGCTAAACAACAAAGGATGCACCCGTAGCTCAGTTGGTAGAGCACCTGACTCTTAATCAGGGTGTCCAGGGTTCGAGCCCCTGCGGGTGTACAATTGGAGGGCAACCTCTTTCTTTTTTAGTAGTATGCACCCGTAGCTCAGTTGGTAGAGCACCTGACTCTTAATCAGGGTGTCCAGGGTTCGAGCCCCTGCGGGTGTACTAAGTTAGAAAATCGACGGACTAAAAAAGTTCGTCGATTTTGCTTTTAGCATTAGGGTCAACTGGATGCTCATCTATTTGTGCTCCCAGGCTTTTGGACTTTCCAAAAGACACTTTAACATGGAAAAGCACCTTTTCTCGAAGAAAATTATTATCTTTGCCGAAGAAAAAGATTATTAAAGACTAAGACTATGGCAAATAGAAAGCGTTTCGTTTGGGAGAAAGCCCAAGGTGGCTTGTTGAAACAAGCATCTATCATTATCGATAGAGAGACAGGTGTCAACTATCTATTCGTTCAGGAAGGATATGCGGGTGGCTTGACACCTTTGCTTGACAAGGATGGCAAACCTGTTATAACTCCCCCTAGTACCATCATTGATTAAATGCTATGGTCAACGAGTTCAAGGTAATCACATTGTGCGGTAGCACCCGCTTCAAGGATGCGTTTCTTGAAGCGCAGAAGCGTTTGACGCTTGAAGGAAACATCGTTGTTTCCGTTGGTCTCTTTGGGCATTCAGGCGACGAAGAAGTCTGGAAGCCGGGCATCAAGGATATGCTCGACCGTATGCACCTAAGCAAGATCGACATGGCCGATGAGATTTTTGTCATCAACGTAGACGGGTATATCGGCGAGAGTACCAAAAGAGAAATAGCTTATTCGCTAGCACATGGCAAAACCGTGAAGTACCTTGAAAGGAAATGATATATACTGAACATAGAAAGATTAATTATGGCAGCAGTTTTAAAAGAGATTAAATTTTTAGAAAGCTTAGTGGTAGAAAACGTTAGTCATCCTATTCTTATGCGATTCTGTGATGATAATAATGTTAATGATTTTTATGACTATAAAACATCGTTAGAAAATCAATATTGCTCAGTAGAAGAAAGGAAAAAAGGGTTATTAAAAAAAGATGTTAGCGATAAGCTAAGACTTGCCAATTCTCAAATTGGAATGAAATTTGATATAAACTTATATAAGTTTTCAGTCTCTGAAATAACCAATGGAAAATTTCAGAGCTTAGAATTTATGGATGAAGTCGATGGGTTTCACATACCAGAAAATGATGATTGTGATGATGACTATATTGTATCTGAATTACGACGCGCAACATATAAGACTCGTGAAGACAGACTGGAGATTCTAAAACTTCAAGTGTGTTTGATGGGTCTTAATTCAACTTATGTGGGAGTTAAGAGTGATGGAACTATTGAAGATATAGATGAAACACTTATTTTCAATCCTCAACAGTTTCAGCCAAAACAATTCCATATTACTATTGATTACAATAGATTTCCTGAAGTTAACGAGCAGTTTATCTTATTCAGTATGCCTGTTGATAATATAGAAAAAGGTACGTATTTAGCTTTAAGATTAAAAGAATACAAAATAAAAGACTATGATGTTTCCTACCTTATAATAAAATTGAAGGACTATAGGAAATATGCAAAAGAGGTTGATTTAGTAAACTCTTCGTTTATTAAAAGAATCAGGTTTTGGGAACCAAAAGAAGAATTATCAGAGTTTGAACCAACAAAGAATTCGACAATACAATGTTCAAGAGAAATGTGCCTCCAGTTCTTCAAGGATAGTTATATTTTATCAAAGCAATGTCCGACAGAATGCGTAGAAGCTAAAAAGGAGTATTCAAGGAAATGTGAAGAGAATTTGAGAAAAAAATATCTTGGCGATAATAATTGGGAAAAAAAAGTAAGAGAAAAGCTAATAGAAACACTGAAGACCCAATCTTTTAAATATAAGGGAAAGATAAAAATTAGACTATTACAATAATAGTTAATCTTAGTGGTTGTTCCTTCTGCAGTTGTCATCGAGCGACCTGGATACCATGCTGACGTATTCGTTATATGCAGGAAACGCAACGCACATACATCGCCATCGACCTGAAGTCATTCTATGCTTCAGTAGAATGCGTGGACAGAGGCCTTAATCCTCTGACCACAAACCTTGTTGTTGCCGATGTTAGCCGAACAGAGAAGACCATCTGTCTGGCGGTGTCTCCTTCGCTGAAAGCTTATGGTATTGGTGGACGCGCCCGCCTCTTCGAGGTGGTGCAGCGTATGCGCGAGGTGAACTATGAGCGTCAGCGCCAGTCACCACAGCACAGGCTTACAGGAAAGTCCTGTTTCGACCCTGAACTGAAAGCCCATCCTGACTGGGCTGTTGATTACATCGCTGCGCCCCCTCGCATGGCGCATTACATCAAGGTGAGCAGCAAAGTCTATAGCATTTATCTAAAGTACATCGCCCCTGAAGATATCCACGTCTATTCCATCGATGAGGTGTTTATGGATGTTACCGACTATCTTTCCTCGTTCAAGATGACTGCTCACGAACTGGCAATGACCATGATTCGTGAAGTTCTTAAACAAACTGGTATTACAGCCACTGCCGGCATCGGCACCAACATGTATCTCTGTAAGGTGGCAATGGATATTGTGGCAAAGAAGATGCCAGCCGATAAGGACGGTGTGCGCATAGCCGAACTTGATGAGATGTCTTATCGCCGTGAGCTTTGGGACTATACACCTCTGACTAAGTTCTGGCGAGTGGGCAGGGGTATTGCTAATAAGTTGGCATTATATGGTATTGACACCATGGGCAAACTGGCCCGTATGTCCTTAACGAACGAAGAGCAGTTGTACCGTCTCTTCGGTGTTAATGCCGAACTGTTGATAGACCATGCCTGGGGCTGGGAAACCTGTACGATAGCCGATGTGAAAGCCTATCGTCCTGAAACCAATTCCTTCAGCAGTGGTCAGGTGTTGCAGGAACCCTACAACTTCAAGAAGGCTCGTGTGGTGATATTGGAGATGGCTGAGGGTATGGCCCTCGACTTGGTGTCCAAGCGGATGGTGACAGACCAGATTATTCTGACAGTCTCCTACGACTCAGAGAATTTGACACGTCCAGAGATACGAGCCCAGTACCATGGTGAGATAACCCCCAACTACTACGGAAAGTCAGTGCCGAAGCATGCTCATGGCACGTCAAGTTTCGACAAGCCCACGTCATCATCCCGTCAGATTATGGAAGCCACGGCAGCACTCTTCGACCGGCTAGTCAATCCCGTTTTGTTGATACGTCGTTTGAATGTCACGGTGAATCATGTTGTGTCTGAAACAATTGTTTCAGCCCGACACGAGCCACCACAGCAGTTAGATTTGTTCGTTGACTACGAGGCTATGGAGAAACAGCGCCAGGAAGAGCAGTCCCAACGAGAGAAAGAGCGCCGATTACAGGAAGCCCAGTTAAGGATTAAGGCGCGTTTTGGCAAGAACGCCATCCTCAGAGGATTGAACTTTGAGGAAGGAGCCACCGCCATAGAGCGTAACGCACAGATAGGAGGACATAGAGCGGGGGAGGACCAAATGAGAAATGAAAGAAATGAGAAATGAGTACGACGATATTATCAACCTGCCACATCATGTGTCGAAGCGCCATCCTCAGATGTCGATATGGAACCGTGCTGCCCAGTTTGCGCCCTTTGCCGCTTTAACTGGCTACGATGACGCCATCAAAGATACGGCAAAGGACAATGAGGTTTTCTTTGAAATAAAGGATAGAAATGACGAAATATATGACTAAGGGCATTATATTTCTTCTTTCCCGTAAAATCTGAACCAATGGTAAGCCTGTGCCATAAGCGATTTGAACTGTTCAGGGTCTACCTCTGCAATACCTGATTTGATATAAATATCGTTCGTGCATCCAATATAAAGAAGGATATCTAAGGACTTGACAGATGTAGCATATATCTTCCCATGTTCCTTAAAATAGGCCAATGCATCATCACGCTGCTCTTTATCTTTCGGGCGCAATACCTGAAAATGGACGTATGGAGCAGAGTTGTGAACCAGGTCTTCAAATGGCAGTCCGAAATTATACTTGTTGATTCGAAACTCGTCTTTAGGCATGGCACATTGTTTTGCGTCCGTCACATCAATAGATATATGATTTACCATGACAATCTCATTATTCAAAATTTTGTAACTTCTTTCTTTTTGCTATTTTTTATATCTCAATAAACTGAGGAATATGATCGCTTAGATTCCTGTCCCACTCGCCAAGACTATATGATTTCAGCGGAATGCTTGAGAATGTATAATCAATAAAAAACGTCTGCGATTCTTTGAATTGATGATAGTATGTGGGAACAGACTCTTTGCCCATTGCTTCGCATTTCAGTTGATGATAGACACTTGTAAGCCCCATGTCAGCAAGGGTGTCGAAGATAGCCTGAACACTGTATTTCTTTGTCTCTCCAGACTGTCCTTTGTAACAGTTCATGTCACCTGTAATAATGGTCGGATACTGCTTGATATAGGGCGCGTATTCCTGAATGGCAGACAAGGCAATCTGTGGATACTTCATTGGCTTGTTCTGCTCGGTGGTGGTAGGCCATGCAGCAATAATCAGTTGGCCGTCAATCATCAGTGGAAGGAAGTACTGGAGTGCGGGATTAAACCATCCTGGGACTTCCACCTTAAGCAACGTTTTCCATATAACGCCCAGTCCCTTATTGGGAAAGTCGCCTGTCCATTCCATGCGATAGCCTTCAGGCAGTGCCACTCTCGAAGGACATGCCACTTCCGGAAGGATGAAAAGGTCTGCGTCGTAGGCCAAGACCGTTTCGATTTTCTCCTGTGTTGATAAGCTGATGTTATAGGTAAGAATCTTCATTTCAACAGATTGTTTTCCCACTCCTGATGGAGCTTGTTCCACTTCTCGCTATGGGCACCAAGAGCACCGATTTGGCGAGGGTGTGCCAAAGGTAGTACCTTTATCTTCCGATTGCCAATCATGACATCTGTGGCGTTACCATAACCGTACAGGTCAACATATTCCTGCAGGGAAAAGTATGGCACATTGGCCACTTCGTTCAAGAACTGGGCAATGGGAATGTCGCCAAGCAGCACCAGCAGTTCTGCTTGTGACTCTTTCAGCTCTTGAAGGATTTCATTACATCGCTGAGCGTTGCAGAAAGATGATGGGCGTTCGGGGATGGTCACCTCATTCAAGCCATACTGCTCAATCAGTGGATTATAGCGGTCGGTAATGACCTTCACCTGGCTCGGATTTAGTCGAGTCTCGGGGAGAAGGTCACAGAGCCAAGCGTCTTTTCTGGAATATCCCAAGGCACCAAGGATATGTTCATCAAGAACTTTTGCCGACGGGCCGTTGAGATGCCTGCCAGCAGGCTCCAACGAGCCGAGTGCTTTAGGAATATCAATCTTACTGATGATTTCCTTTGCCTCGTTGACGTTTCCGTCCCAGAAGATGCGTGGCTCACTGGCCACTGCCAAAGCTTGACATACAACTTTGCCGTCTTTCTTCCAACGTGCGTGAACGGCGCTGGCATAAACACCTAAAACGAAGACCTTCTTGGGGCTTCGATCTTGTTGCACCAAAGAATGGACTTCATTGCCGAATGGAAATAAATAAGCCATAAATCAAAAGTTGTCATCTATCTTCTTGGACTTTTGGAAGGCCTTGAAGAGTTTCTTACCTATTTTGTCTTTCTTAAAAGTCCTTTCATGATTCATTGGAACCATTGAAATGCGGACTTTTATGATTCCTTTATCTAACAAATTAATTTGTTCATCCGTGATTGGGAATTGTGCGGTCGCATTAAATTCTTCTATGGGAAAAATAATTCCACTATATATCATGCCATAACTTGAAGATGACACATCAAGAGGAACACCTTCAAGTTTAATAATCTCATCTTCAACGGTTTTCAAAAGAATCATTGGATTTGCAACAAATTTCATTCTGTCGGATTTTACACTAACGATAAGGTATGGCTTGCCTTCTTGCCAACTTGGAGTGTAGCGGACTTGGCAGCCTTCTGCAGCCAAAGGCTTATATGTATAAGAAACTGATTGTGCAATTCCAATTATTGCACTAAACAAGAAACAAATAACAAATACAATCTTCTTCATATCCTTCAAATTTGTTGCAAAGATACTATAAATTATTTAGAACCAATACCCGCCGGACTTCTTTTATTACTCAAAAATTGCCATTCACTTTGATCCCTCATTAAAAATGAGTACCTTTGCAGAGCAATATGAACAAAAAGAACAAGATCCTTTTTCTCCATGGTTTCTTTGCCAGTGGCCAGTGTATACCAGCAGTAGCCATGAGAGAAGCATTAGAAGGCAGGGCTGAAGTGTTGACACCTGACCTGCCTATCCATCCTGCAGCAGCACTTCGTCTTATCCGTGAACTATGTACTGTAGAGCAGCCGGATATCCTTGTCGGCAACAGCTGTGGCTCTTTCTATGCCCAACTGGTGGCTCCGGCTCTTGGATTGCCTGCGCTGCTGGGTAATCCCCATTTCGAGATGTCTGCTTTCCTTAGAGAGCGTATCGGAGACCATCAGTATAAATCGCCGAGGGCCGACGGCAACCAGGCGTTTACCATTGACGAGCAGCTTGTCCGTGAGTTTGAAAAGATTGAGGCTATGCAGTTTGACGGCTGCACCCCTGCTTCGGAAGAATCCGTCTGGGGGCTGTTCGGTGAAGCCGACACCCTGGCACACTTTGAACCGCTGTTCTTGGAACACTACAAGAACAGTTTCCATTTTCCCGGTGGCCATACCCCTACGGCGCAAGAAACGAAGGAGTGGTATGTGCCACTTGTGCAGAAACTATTGATTGATTATAAATAAACCTTTGGAAATATGTCGTATACAAGCAATTTCTTACATTCAGATGAATATAAGCGTGAGGAGTTGATACGTAAAATTGAGCACTCTCTTCAGAAACTCACCCTTCAGGAACTCGAGTCGCTCTACTATGATATGTCAACTAAAAATTTTATCAATGAATGATGTTGCCGAAATTCATACTAACTCTTGACGGGTATCTCCGTTTTGGCATGGTAAACCAACATAAAGATCTACTGAAGCCTGGCGACCAATGCATCGGTGGCGGTTATTATCATTTTGACTACACTTCCAATCGCATTCTTCTCGACAGAGAATCCTACGACTTCGGTCGTCCTAAGTGGCATCTTGTTGATACACTAAAAATACCTTCATACTATCGAGGTATGCGCATTATCTATATGTACGACAACAAGTTCCACGATGACTTTGATGTCATCGAAGAACTTACCGTAGAGTATTATGAGCCATAAAGAGATAAAAAGCGTAACAGAAAGAAGTTATTTCCTATATAGATATTTCCAGATGGCGATGACGTCATCGTTGAACTGTATTTTAAGTAGATTAGAACCAGTAGTATCCAAACACAAAAAAATATTTTGTTTTGCGCAATTTGGCTGCGCAAATATGAAGTATCTTTGCGTTGTTTAATCAAAATAAATCATAATATGAAAAAGATTACATTGTGTGTGTTAATGGCCTTCGTAGCCTTATGTGCTCAGGCTCAGTTTATGCGTAGTGAAGAATTGGAAGAATATGCCAAGGAAAAGTACGGAGATAGCTGGGTAGAGGCAGCAGCCAATTTGGGAAAGGAGTTGACTCTTGACAAAAACAATTCGCTGACGTACGTACAGGTGATTGACTGTGGCGAGAAGACAAAAGATCAGTTGTATGTCATATTGAACTACTGGGTAAGCAGTAGTTTCAATGATGCCAATTCTGTTATTCAGCTAAATGATAAGGAATCAGGCACAATCATCTGTCAGGGTTTCGTATCAGGCATCGCAGCTAATGTAGGTTGAATAAATACCTACGTAGTGAATATCAAGCCTGTCATAAAAGTTGATATTAAAGACAAGAAGATTCGAGTCACTTACTCAGTGCAATACTATGATATCGAACGTAGTAATGGCGCATTAGTTTCAAATAAATATGGCAATCCCGTAACTATGCAAAAGTGGCCATTGGAGAAGTGCTATCCCTTTGTGGAAAAAGATAAGCACAAGAAGACCTCTTCCAAGGCACTCATTATGACCCATGCCTACAGCAATGTCATCATGGATAAGATTGAAGAAGCCGTTAAGAACGGTCTTGTAGGAAATGAAACTGAGGATTGGTAATAAAATATATAGATTATAAAAAACATTCTATTATTTCTCTGTTATTCATTGCTGTTTTCAGCACATGTGTATTCTGGAACTGGAGAAACGGCAGGCCTCATGGTCTGCCGTTTAATTTTTGTGTTTGCATTTTATTCGACGCTCCAAAAGCCTTGCATTATATTAACAAACAAACGACAACAAAATAGAACAAGTCCAAGTCAACTGAACCTTGAAGACTGGGATACACCTTTGAAACGTACTTCACAGTTGGTCTCTTATATTATTTTTTTAATGGCATTTGCCATCCCGCGGTCTTTAGCTTCAAAAGTTTCATGTCGTTGTTGTATTTCTTAGCATATTCAATAAATGAACGTAAAGCATAATCACATATTTCGCTGTAGTTCGACTCTATATACTCCCACCATTCTTCATCAAGAATGATATGGTTAGACTGGATTGCATACAGTCCATTGAAGTTTTTGGAGCAGGACTTTTCTATAACTTCATTGTCTGTCGTGTACTTTACCCAAGGAGACAAGAAGCGATATGGCACGTTTTTCAGCAGTGGCGCAAGGATTTTGTCTATACCCTGCGAAGAATAATGTTGCTGGAGATATGTCTCTACGACATTGCCAGATGCAGCACTAATGAGTTTGGTCTTTTTAGTGATATCTTCAAGGTACTTTTTCATTAAATCACTTTTTCCCAGGTCTATGTCATTGTCGAATACAATAGGCCATGCCATTGAAGCCATTCTGATGATGATGTCATCGAAGGAAATAGATAGTTGTTCCTTTTCTTTTGCTAAAGAAACAATCGCCATAAACCAAAAGTATTTGTAAGACGTAACCTTTTTCTCAAATACTTTGTTCAGCGACTTAAAGTCTATTAACCCTCTTTCTTCTTGCTCTACAGTTTGGTGAGAATCCGCAATGGGTAGTTCTACCTCTGTATACGGGGCTGCAGATGGAATATCAACATAAACATGCTCGATTTCAGAGTCCTCAGTTCCGTCATTCTCTTTATTATCCTCTTCATCTTTTAATATATCATCTGCTGCCATCGAGCCATCTGTAATGATGTTTTTATAATACGGCAAAGCATCTTTATAGTAGGATATCCATTCAGTAGGAACGATTATTTTTTTCAATTTGAGACATTCTACAATAGGAAACAAACCGAACATAGTCTTCCCCTCAAATTCTATTGTTTCAAGTTCGGTACAATATGAAAAAGCAGTATTACCAACATACGCAATGTCTTTTGAAACTTTATAAGTTCCAAATGTTTCTTTTGCAAGGTTTTGGTAATATAACCTCTCGTTTCTAAATTCCGGTGCTTTTGTCGATGCCTTAAATTCTTCTTTATCTTCATCTGTAAACTCCTCGTCAAAATAATAATCCTCCATCATTTGGTATATCAACCTTATATCTTCATCATCCCAGCTGTCCATGATGAGGTTCATATAATTTATCCATTGGAATGATTCTCTTGGCTTAGAAACGAAAATAAGATTATCGTCTTCGCAAAGTTTAATACACTTATTATTGAGCATTAGAATGCGAATAGACAGAAGTAGAGACAGCGCGTGTGCCGGTGTCCTATAGTTTCCTTTAGATGATATCCTAATAGTATCACCAAAGAATCTTCCATCAATATTGAAATACGAGAAATTTTGAAATGAGAATTCCTTTTCAATGAATTGTTTCTTTAGACTGTAATAAAGAACATTCATTGCATACTCGTCATCTATATTCGCCTTAACAAGTTTGTTTAGAGTAATATCTATCATACTTGGTCTTTACTTATTTCAGGTCTTTCATTTTCATGTTTCTTAGGTAAGTGAGAAAACAAAGAAGTATAGCTTTTTAGCTTCACATCTTCGTCGTTATCACATACCGCTAATCCATAAGCCGTTGTAAGCAACTGCGATAAAACAGAGACACTTGACTTGTCTAAAATATTCTCTTCGTTCCATATAGATGGATCAATGATTCGAACATCAGTAAAAGGTTCAATTGGCTCCGTTAAAAAATCGTATGTGCTACCTCCACCAGAGTAAACAAGAATACCGTCTTCTAGTGCGTCTCTTAGGTTTTGTACAGGAATACTTGTTTCTTCTCTTATCTTGCGACTTAGATCACTCACAAGGTCAGAAATGAGTTCCGTTTTCTTCCTATTAAATTTCATAATTACGTCTTGTTGCGCTCTTTTTCTGAAATCTCCTTCCGCATAATCGAAGCCAGAGCGTTTTGCCACGTAATTTAGTCCCCTTGGGATTGACCAATATTTGTATATCATTGGTAATCCGTTTTCTATTGTGAAGAAAGAGATGTCCGTTGTTCCTCCACCAATATCAGCTGTTAGACTCATTCCTTCGGGGAGTTTCCCTCTTGATGTCAACGATGTCAGGTTCGCATAGGCCTCAGGAAATATGTTCATTTTATATTCCTCTTTCAAATCCTCACTGAAAACTTTTTTATCAGTTTTTTTTAGGAGATCTTCTACTTTCTCATTGAGGAAATCCTTAAAGACATTGTGATAAACATCTTCAACAAGATAGTAGGATGATGCTAATATTTCAATAGCTAACCGTTTTTTTACATTGTATTGAGATTCATCTGCAGGAATACCCATATTGATTGAGAAGTTGGTTCCATATTTCTCTTCTAACATAAATATGATGTAAGCCAGATACCATATACATAATATCCGGTTGCTGACAGGTGTAATCCTATTCCATTCACCTCCAATAAACGTCGCCTGTTTGAAATAGCGGAATATATTTTTGCCTTCCTCCTGTGCTTTCAATTGGGCTTCGTATATTTTTTCCGCCTCCCTCAAACTTAATTTATTCCTGCCTCTTATCCTTTGCAGACGAATCCGCAGCATTTCATCCAATACATCTTTATCTTCAAAAGAGTTATCTTCTGTGGCATATATTGAAAAAAGTTTCTCAGTCATTTCTGAGACGTCGAATTCCGGTTCCAGAACTGCCTCTTCTTTTATAGGAGATTTAGGTTCTTCCTTCATGTTTTCATGGTCAACATAGCCGTAAGAAAGTGTATCATCCTTGTTTATCTGAATGACAGAAGGAAGGAAATACTGCATCTGTCCCTGTAAATCTGGGAACTTAAAGAATTCATATCGAGGCTCGCCGTGGCCTTCATCGGGAGCTATTTGCACGCATATTTTCGTTTGATGCGTACCAAAATCAAGTCCAATTCTAATTCTATCCATAATTACACAACTTGAACGAGGTTCAGCGATTTAATTACCGGTGTCACTAAAAGGTGGACATCTCTGTTGATCTTTTCCAAATCAGATTCGCGCTTATTTACAAGGTCTCTCAAAGAAGCACGTCTGAGGGGCAAAAGCCTTTCTGCATTTCTTAACTCAGTTTCATCACCGGCAGAAAGCGCATACTCGCGAGTGTTTTCCAAATCCCGGATGTTTCTTTCAAGGCTCTTTTGACGAGTGTCATAATACTGAATAGTCTGCTGGTAGCGTAGTTTCTTGCTGTTATCGATGCGAGCCTGCATTTCTTTTTGGTGCTGCCAAACATATGCATTCACGCAATCATCAAAATCATATCGAAGATCCGTAATCAGTTCTTCGTCTAACCTGTTTGCTTCATCAAACGGAGCATATTGTCCATCTACCTGTGTCCTACCCATGAACTTTTCTGCAAGCTCATGGTCTTTTACAATATGTCCATTAGCAACATCGTATAATATCGGGTATAGAGAATCTGTCACAATTGTTTTCTCAAACAAAGTACGTGAAACAGATATCTTATAAATAGCTAGCATAAACACGCCCTTGTTAATTTCAGCTGGCAAGTGGTGAGATTTGAGTTGGAAGAAGAAGGTACATTGAGCCTTGTCCCGCTTAGCTTCAAACATTTTTACGCCTGCCCTGATAATTGGGTGGTAGATGTTGATATAGGACAAACTCTTTTCCTTGAATGCTTTTTCCTGGTCAAAAGTCATTCGCAGTTCCAACTGGTCTTCAATTTGCCTGATATATCGCGCGAATAATTTTTTGCTGTCAGGGTCTACAGGCTGATACTGCTCTAAGAATTGTTTGACTACCTTTGGTGCACTTTTCGGGACACGAAGAATGTAAACATCAGCTTCATCAGCTGGAACCAATTCGCATGTAGTTAAATGTTCTTTTATTATTTGTTGAACGAACTGGAATAACTCATGGCTAGTAACATAAGCATTGTTGTTGATAATCTTATTGGTTTCGTCTCTGAAATAAGAGTCGTTCGTCAAAGCATTGGTAAGTCCCTCCTCAATCTTTTGCAGATTTAGTTTCTCATTTTCAATGGCTCTTTCTATTTCCTTACGTTTTTTCTCAGCTTCCTCAGCAGAAAGTTTGTCTGAATAGAAGTCGCGCCCCATGTTTTTCAGCGCATCCTGAATGGTAATTTTCTTTCCGTCGTCCGTTGTCATCTCAGCATCCAATATTGCCTCCAAATCACCAATCGACTCTCTGAAAATACCAATTCTTGTCATTAATCTTGCATAAATGTCTTCAAGTATGGATTCCTCCACAATAATGGTGTTAATATTGACCTTTGGAGATTCCTGCCCGAAACGGTCAATACGACCAATACGTTGTTCAACAACCATAGGATTCCAAGGAAGGTCATAATTAACCATCGTGTTACAGAACTGCATGTCTAGACCTTCGCTTCCTACTTCAGAAGATAATAATACCTTAATAGAATCATCAAACTGAAATTGATGGAGTATTTCTGTTTTGTCTATTTTAGAGTCGCCATATATCATGACGCTCTTATAACCGGCCTTCCTTAATCTGACATTCAAATACTTCAACGTTTTTTTGAAGATGGCAAAGACTATGATTTTTTTGTTACCGCGTTCAAATACCGTTTCCAATATAGACAGCAGCTGCTCAAACTTAGCGTCTCTATACTCGCTGTAGTTATCAAGCCCCCGGTCTAAGTCCTCATTATCGTTCAGGTATGCCCATACACTACTGGCTAGTTGGCGTTTTACAGTAACAAGCCCCATACTGCCAGTTCTTTCTCTGCCATATTCATCAATTACCGTGTGTTCGTCAATATAGTCTTCAATGGCCTGTTCATACGCATTACGTTCATCCTGCCAAAGAGTGACACGATGAGTATATGGATTTCTTTCAGCCTGAGACCAATCCTGGGTAACCTCGCGCTTTCTTGTACGTGAAAAAATGGTATTCATGGGACTCATTTCCGAAAGATCGAATTGAAGTTGTGCCCTGATAGCCGAGTTGTCTTCACTTTGGGTCATCAACCTAATGATGTCCTGATATATAGGATAGTCTCTGAAATAGTCTCCAATACGAAAGTTCTGGGTTGACTCCACATCGTTGATCGTGTTGTAGGTCGTTACCTCTGAGGAAGCCAATTCTTCTGCAATTTCCTTAAGGTTTTCACCTCTGTTTAATTTACTAAGC
>Ga0310697_10000336_pt1 | contig 67009 bp, 61 predicted proteins | sample 172DNAGHGlowgp2_FD_203883 | JGI IMG/M metagenome (GOLD analysis project Ga0310697, IMG submission 203883) | Sheep rumen microbial communities from Palmerston North, Manawatu-Wanganui, New Zealand - 1728 DNA GHGlow gp2 (v2) (version 2) | ecosystem: Host-associated > Mammals > Digestive system >...
GGGCCTTGCGTCCTTTCTTGATACGCATCTTCTGCAGGAACACATCCATGATAATCAGTACCACGATGGGAAAGAGTACTGGGTCATCCTTGATCTTATCTATCTCAAACACGATGAACTTCTCATCAAAGAGGTTCAAGTCCATGTCATTATTGAGAATGGTGTCCATCTTACCACCCTTATGGAAGGGTTCCAAGATAGCGGCAAAATCATTGATGGGAAAAGCGATGCTCTTTTCCTGCATCATCTGAGGGATGCGCTCACAGGCAAACTCATAGAAGGTATCGAAACTCAGGTGTGTCACCTTCAAATCTCGCTTCTGTCGCTCCATACGTGCAATACGCTGGTCGATCTTCATCAGATAGTGACCCTCTATCAGCTCTGGCATCAGGCGCATCAACTGGTTATTGGCATGTGCCCTTTCGCCTGCACTGGCTCCCTCATCATTAGCCAGGTTATGCAGCTTCTCTACAATACGCTCCACCTTGGCATGGTGTGCCTTCTCGTCCTCGGTGTAGGTATCACTACTCCCCTTGCCCTGTGAGAGGTCGGGGGTAAGTTCTGAATCCGTGTCATTCTCAATGGCCTCAATATACTCTCCGTACTTGCCGTTTCGTTTGTCAGCCAGAAGGAGTTGCTTCCTCAGTTCTTCCTTCTCTTCATTGCTATAGCCACTAAAGGGATGAAAATAGGCATCATAATACTCGTTCAGCACGGTATCGATGATGGTGTCCTCCAGTTTTTCTGGAGCTTTGTTGCCCTTAAAGATCTGGAAGATGAGTGACTTCAGGAAGTTTTTCTTCTCACCGAAGTTCTGCTGGTACTCCACATCACTCACTTTAAAAGGATTCATTGAGATAGGATGCTCCTTGCTATACGAAATATAAGTACCATGGAAATAGCCGCAGATACCTTCATACGAGTCACCCGTATCAACCATCACAACATCGGTACACTGCTCTATCAACTGGCGCACCACGGTATTGGTCGAAAAACTCTTACCGCTACCTGATGGCCCTAGACAGAAGAAGTTACTGTTGTTGGTCAGTTTCAGCTCTCCTTCCTTACCGGTAAAGTCAATGGCGATGGGTACGCCCTGCCTGTCGGTGTAATAGACCTTCAGGGGTGTCACTTCGTCATGCTTCATCCTCTCCTTATAAAAGAGACACAGGGCTGAGTCCTGCAGAGTCAAAAACAGGTCATAGTCCTTATTGAAACTATAGGCATTGCCGGGGAAGGAACAGCAAAAGAGTTCCAACTGGTTATAGGCACTCTTCGATGGGGCAATGCCCACCTCAAAGAGCTTAGTTTCCAGATAGGAGGTCACCTTTGTCAGATGCTCCGGTTTACAGGACACAAGAATATTGAAGTTTGTCCAGACGAGTGTCTTCTGCTCCGTGGCAATCACTTCCAGAACCTCATCGATATCGGCCTTGGCAATCTTGTTGCTGGGGTCTGGCATCGAGGCATGGCGCTTGCTCTTACCTATCAATCGCTGGCGTTCCTTGCGCTGGGCAGGTATTTGGATCACCTGGTTATAAACCACACAATCTGCCAATGGTACCGAAGCAAGGAACGACAGCAAATCGGTACTCATGCTATAGCCATTGACAGGTACGGTCTGCACAGGCTTGATCTGTGTCGGCAGGTCTATCACATCGATATCCACCAGCGAGAAGCTTTTGACCACTCGCTCCCCCATCCGCAGACTCTCATCACTGCATTTCAGATTAGTCATCCCGAATGGCCTCTTTTTAAAGTCAAAGGCCATAAAGCGGTGCAGGTACTCGTCGATTTCCAGTCTGTTCAACAGATGATGCTTCAATCCTTTCTCCTCGAAAATGTCCTTTACCTTCTGTACCTTGTTATTAAACTCAGCCCATTTCTTCGGGTCGTAGGCTACAAAGGTGCTCTTCCTGGTCTCTTGGGTGATAACAATAAAAGTGCGTATCTCGGTATAGGGTCTGCCCTCATAATAGCGGAAGTAGCTCTCCGTCAAGAACTCCATACCAGGAGTAATATCATGATGGAAAGCCTGCCTGCAGAAGATATCCTGCTTCTGCAGAGCATAGCCCTCGCCAAGTGTCTGGAGGATATGATCCAGCACGTTCATAAAGGCATAGTACTGGTCTGCATCGGTACAGTACTGCTGCACAGGGTTCTCTATCTCAAAGATAGATGAGTAGTTGCCTGCCTTGCTATACAGCACGGTATTCACAACCTTTCCCCGTGCATCGGTAATGTCCTCGATGCCCGAAAAGAGTCCGTCCAGTGTGTTTTTTCTAACGCTCATACAGATGGTGATAATGTTGTACGCCTTTGTCCCGTCTCTTGGAGTGCAGTCCCTTCTTCTGTTTCATGTAGATGGTGAGCAGGCCGCCTCCGGCACTCACCCCCAGAATCAACAGGGATATGCCCAGTCCGAAGAGGACATACCCTGCAATGAAACCGAGGAATGAGACGCCAAAGGTGGCTGCGGCAATGAGGATAAACCTTCCCCGAATGCCCATGAACTCCAGAGGGAGCTGCAGCCCCTTATAGACGGGATAGCCGGCATAGTTCGTTTCCATACGCTTAATAGCCGAAGAACTTAGGCAGTGCAACAGCCATAGCTACCAGAGCGGCACAACCACCAATGGTCATCATGATGGTCTTCTTCACATCCTGGTCGCCATTGTTCATCTTGTAGAAGACGTTGAAGGCTCCAATGATGCTGACCACTGCGGCAATCACATAGAGGAGGTTACGTACAGGCTGGATGTAACCCTTGAAAGTGCCTACGGCTCCAGTGATGGCACTCGATCCGGCATCGGCCAGACAGTAGCCTGTACTCATCACAAACAGCACGGCTAAAGCGGTCAGTCTCAGACCTTGGTTAGACATCTTTGGCTTACAACTCTTGACAAGGGAACACAGCTTGTTCCAATTCTTTTGCATAATGTGTTTTTCATTTTTTCTTTTGTTTTTGAAATTCTTAAAGTGGGGATTGCGTGTTTTTCAAAGTGTGTTATCCCGTATGGTATAGGTCTTATTCGTAAAGCTTCATCACATCTTTCAGTGCGGTACTACCAGGATTCTCCTGTTCCTGACAGAGTGCTTCATGCAACTCATTAATGGTATAGCCACCGCACATCTGGGTCAATCCGTCATCATCTGCCGTATCTGGCTTGGTGTTTGTTCTAGTCAAAGGGATGTCCTCCCTGCTGACTTTCACAGGCTGGTACTTTTCTACTTCGCCCGTGATGTCCACCTCTTCCTCTATCCTCAGGTCATCACTCAGCAGACTGCCTTTTGCAAAGAACAGGTCGTGAATGATCTGATAGACATAGTAGATGACGTAGCCCACAATGATAATCGTTAACAGTGTCGTGAATTTCATAGTATTCTTTTCTTTCTTATTTCGTGTTTTTCTTGAAATCGACGGCAAAGGTACGGTGTTTTTATGAAACGTCGAGTACTTTTTTCTCGTTTATATACTTTTCAATCACTCCCTCACATTTAGACATACAAAAAACACCGACCCATCACGAGCCGGTGCCTTTCCTTTTTTATTAATTCAATTACAATCGTATGTCTTACAGATTCTATTCTACCTCCTTTCGCTCAAAGCAAGGTCTTACATCACAGTCCTTGGTGAGCAACAGCCAGATAAAGAAGATTCCCTTGTAAGTCCACTGGGTCTCAGGCTTTCCGTCTATACCAGTCTTAACCAGTGTATATCCATTATCACTGAGGTTATCAGCCAATTCCCAACTGTTTGCATCATCTTCCTCCTCACCCTTTCCTTCTACCTCTGAGTGCTTGCATCTGATGATGCCATTCTGGTTCAGGATGCACAACAGACCTTCTTCGGGCATACCAAAGGCTTGGGCAATCTCAGCAGTACTCACCGTAAAACCGGATTCTTGCAGGAATCTGCAGAAGCAGGCCTTGGCCACAAGGTCGCCATTGGCTTCCATGACACCACTGTAGCGGGGATTCTGCACCTTAGGCTGGTGGCCATTGATGGGTACATGCACAATCTTCATCCGTCCGTCATCTCCCTTCACACTTTTGGTATCATAGCGCATCGGGATGTCGAAGGTGCTTACCAGCATCTTATAGCTGGTGTTACAGAACGATGCTATCAGGTCCAGCGACTTGTCTCTCATCAGCACATGATGGGTAAAGCCTTGCATACACATTTGATAGTCATCAGCATCCGGGTTTTTCTGATAAGAAAAGCCTTCCACGCCATTTTCCATTAGTTCGTTTACGGCCTCGTCCCACGAGGCAAAGGCAAGTTTGTATGTTTCCTTAAGACTATATGGAAACAAGTCACCTTGCAAGAAGCACTCGAAAGTGCGAAGACAATAGTCTTCGAAGTCCTCTCCAGAGGGCAAATTTATTTGTTCCATAAATTAATATTAAATTGTTTTCGTTAGTCTGCGGCCATTAAGGTAGCAGAATGATTATATCTCTTTTCTATGCGGCTTCATTGTTCGGCTTGGTCAGGAAGTTGGCGGTCACATGGATGCTGACCATTCTGGCCAACTCATCCAAAAACTCTCGCTTCACACGGAAGTCACTGGGCAAAAAGCCATCGATATATTCCTTGGGCCATGATTTCAGCGACAGTCGCTTGCAGGCAAACGCCTCATTAAAGGGCAGTCCGCAACGCTTGCTCTGGACATAGGCAACAAGAATGTTTCTCAGCACAGTCTCAAAGGACTTGTTCTCGACTCTCACTGGTGTACGATCATTCTCTGCCTGACGAACCAGCATCGTACGTCTGTTGTCACTCAGCTCTCCCAACAGGAAGGCGGCGTTCAAGTTAGTACCCTTTACTTTGCGTACTCTGTGGGTATTACCCACCTCAATATCGTAGGTCAATAGCTCCAGCTTATCCAGTCGGAGTCGCTTATCTTCACTCAACTGTTTCATTATTGATAAAAATGTTTGCTTATCGCTTTATAGAATTCTTCATTGTTCACTCTTCACTTCGGGATGATGGCTGTACCAGTTCATCTTCCTGAAGTCTGTATTCTCGAAATGGATGAAATAGGCCATCTCATTCATCCTGGAGGCAATCCGCAACCCCAGATGTTCACGCAACTGGTTGCTGTCGAGATTGGTGCTTACCACCATGGGAAGGCGCAGCTTGTAACGGGTTGTAAACACTTCCCTGAGCGGATAGAGGGGATTACCCCATCTGACAACTTCCGCAGGCTCACACCCCAGATCTTCGATACCGAGATACGACGGCCAGTTCAGCAGGTCATACCACTGTCTGGTGGAATCCCTCATATCTGCAAGTGCATCGGCATCGTATATCTTCAGTTCAATCTCTTCCGATATGAGCCTATGCTCAGTCAGCCACCAGAGGGTCTGTCGCATAGCCTGCATCAGCGTGGTCTTACCTGTAGCAGGACTGCCGTCCAGCACTATCACAAACCGGTTGTCCTTTGTGCTGATCAGGAAGTGGGCCAACTGTCTGATAACGCCATTGGTCAGGGCATTGGGAATATAGGCTATCCTGCGCTGAGCCACCTGTATGCGATAGGCCATCTCCAGCAGTGCTGCCAGTCCCTGCTCATCAACCATCAGCTTAGAGCGGTCGGTCATACCCGGCAGCATAATTCGTCCCTGTCGCTTCAACTCCTCTACGAGGGTCTTGATGTCCATTGGCTGTTTCATACTGTGTCTGTGTTACTTGCTTGTTCCTGTAAAAGTTCTCCAGTACTCTCTGGAAGTGCTGTGGCACCATCATCCAATCGAAGTCGGCTATCCAGCCTTTCTGTCCGCTGCCGTTCAGGAAGTCGCTCTCGGCGGCATTCTTGATGGCTTGCCTCACACTGTCTATGTCAACCTGTGTTTCTGCTATCAGCCGTGTATAGGCCTGTCTGCGCTCTGGTGTCTTCACCGCAACCTGCGGAATCCTTTTACCTTTCATCTGCTCATTGAAGAAGGCTACTATTTCATCGAAGTTGTCTTTTTCAAAATCCAACTCCAAATTTTTAGCCACCACCTCCTTGCGCGTACGCGCTCCTCCGACAGAGGCTTTATTATTTATATTTTTATCAATAAAAGGTGAAAGGTTCGCTGGGGGGTACGTCTGGCGGTCAACTTCGGGGTCAACTTTTACCTCTGATGTTACCACGGGCTTTACCTCTGAATCTGCCCAACCAAGTGCGGTGATAGTGATGATTGTCTTGTGGTTATCCTTCTGTCGCTCAATGAGTTTATCGGCTTCCAGTCGCTGCAAGAATCGAATTACTGTAGGTTTGCTCACGCCCCACTGCTTTACCAGCGAGTTGACCGTAACAAGTACCTGTCTCGGCTGGAGGTAAACCTGTTGGCGGTTATACCAGATAGTCTTTTCATTCCAAGAGGCTTCACGTCTGAGCCAGGTCCACCATTTCAGGTAGCGCTCGCTCTGTCCAACCCAGCCTTCAAGTATGACCATCGGAATGGTGATGTAACCTTCGTTCATAGCAGACTCTTGCACTTTACGGCTGCAAATGCTGCCTCAATCTGAACCTTCGAATAATAAAAAGGTGAGTTCTGGCTGGTTCCTTTCTTGAATCCTTTGATCATGCCCTTCCTCACCATAGCATCAAACATCCTTGTCTGCTTACTGTCATTACCCAGCCACGTCCTCACTTCCGAGGCTTTCAGCTGGTCTTTTACAGGGTCGAGCTTCTTCACTGCCGACATCGCTCCGAGCGTAGCGGCATTGGTAAGCATCGCCTGTAATGTTGTTACTGGAATTTCCATTGTTTTACACCTTTTTTATTGCTAATTTTATTATTATTAATAATTTTACTCCATTTTTTATCGTTTTTACTTGCACAATTCGGAGAAAATACGTACTTTTGCACCCGAACATTGTTCAAAACGGCGGCAAAATTACAGGTTTTTGTAAAATTAGCCAAAGAAATTACAGATTTCAATCCCAAAGTCGATAAAATTTTAGCATTCTTTAAACATTATGACTACATACAACGAAGAAGAAGCCCTGCAGGGAGTGGCAAAGAGGTTCGTACAGGCAGCTGAAGAACTGCGGATTTCAGGTGCACGACTATTCCGCGATGGTATCGTCAAAAACGAGCAGGTACTGAGCAAAATCAAGAATGGCTATCAGAAACTACCCAAGAACTCTATCCAGCTGTTTTGCAAGAAATATGGCGTGAGTGCCGCTTGGCTATATACGGGAGATGGTAATATGCTCCTGAACAGAGGAAATGCACTAGAACTACAACAGAGGGAAGTCAGTGATGAAAAACTGCTCTACAACACGGATTTCGAATCGTGCCTGGACAGTAACGGTCAGCCTGTACCATGCGGCAATGAGGTTCCGGTTGCCTTCCCGATGGCAGGAGATTTCGACTTTATGTGTTTCAACAACGGCAATTCACTGGCACCTATCATCATGCCAGGTGATTTCATTGCATTGAAGAAACTCACCTCATGGAAAACGTATATACCTGGTGATATTATTTGCGTGGTCATTACCAACGAGTATAAGATGCTCCGCAAGGTATCAGTCACGCAGGATGATGACGAGAGTATTACTTTCACCCAGATGGTCGATGGCAAGCCCGTTGACTCCAAGATTCCAAAAGATATCATCATCGAGATCTACAAGGTTGTTGGCAACTACCGCCGCCAGTGACCCCGACCTCCAGAAACGCCACATCCCCCGACTCAGCTCACGAAAAGCCGAATCGGGGGATGCCCATATATACCGCCAGTACCCAACGGTTTACCCGTTGAGATAGCCACTATTCCCTGCGCTTCTCCGCAGGAACCTTCTTTCTTCTTACGTCATCCTTCATACATCTTCAACTCTTCTTCACCCACACAACAGGACATACGCATCCCATATCCCAGAAAACCTCCGAACCCAAAGTCCATGAGGTAAGCCGGAATCCCCGTATAGTTTGATGTATAGAGCCCTCTTCTCATTTTTGTTATCTCTCTTGTTTTGTTTTTCTTGTGGTCGACGGTTCTGCCGTCGAGAGGCCACCGTTCCCTGTGGTTTTCCGCAGGGTCTTATATTTGCTTTTGAAACCGCCATGTATTTCCCGTCTTGTCTGGGTATATACACGACTCACCCCAAGTTCCATTATAATAATAGCACAATATGGGGATGCCTCCTGTTAGTGTAATCGCAGTGGCAGGAATATACAACTGCTGCACTATATTCTTCAAATGGTCAAGAATGCCTCTGAAAATTAAATAGGAATAACAGTATATCTTTTCCCACTCCTCAAAACCAATTCCCTGCACTTCATCAGCATTCACCTTCTTATAATTGTCAAACCATATACCACCTTGTATTATTTGGAACTGAGAATGCGCTTCTGCATTTCTAATCTGACGACGATAAGCCGTTTTTATCGCCTCCTTGAACTTGGGACACACATCAAGTTTCTTGATTATTTTGTCACGGATATGATTACTCTTGTTATTACCAATTTTGTACATATCCAACTGCCAGTCATAACGTTCGCCGTTGACAACTCTTACGACCTCAGTTAACACCCGCAAGAAATAGACATTCTCCCATATTTCTTTATATGCCTTCATTTCTGCCTGAATCGAAAGCTCTAATTCTGAAGTGCCATGGAAGAAATCGTTGCCATGTATCTTGAAGTAGTCATTGTCTTCTGTCATTTTGCCAATACCATTGTAAAATAAGGCATTTATCTGTTGTAAGCAATTTAGTCCTTCTTCCCCAGGGCCAATCACCGTGTCTTTTCCGAACATGGTTCCATTCTGCTGACATAACAACAGATCACCCGGATGAAACATTTTCTTTCGAGCTGTGTTGAACAACTCACTAAATGCTTCAACCATCTCATCGTTGTATTTATCTACAAAATCCTTTCTTAGCATATCACCTCATCCTATGTCACCGAGTCTCTTCTTGTCCTGTTTGTTGCTATGTCATAGCAACCTTTGTGTTCCGTGCACTCCCCTGTGGTTTTCCGCAGGCTATTCATTCCCTTCATCCAGCTCTATAGGTCCAAAGTACGACAGCCTCACATAAACGGAATCAAAGAAATGGTCTTTCTCTTTCACCCATCGTTCATCAAAGGCTTTCAGTTCGGCTTCTGTGAATCGTACAGGTGCATCTTCCTGTATGCTTATGGCCAATTCCTCAAAATATCCACGTAGAGCTTCATCTGTGATGTCTTGGTAATACTCCTTAATAGTATTATTCAACGCTTGCCGACTATATACCTTCGAAGCTTTTATTTCATTAACCTTTCCCTCCAATATCTCATCTGGAAAAAGTTTCTTCGAGCGATTGCAGTAATTATATATAAGTTCAGAGATTGCCGCGTCATGCTTGAAGAAGATTCTTTTTGCCTTATCATTGAAATCCTCGTCTTTCTGCATCTTATATACTAGTCCAGCCTGACATCCTGGTCGAGAGAAGGGCTGTAGGCCGACTGCACTTAGCCTATTAACGGCTGCATTGAAAACGGGCCTTTCTGTGTACTCGTATATCACACCTATGCCGTCCTCTTTATAAGGACAGTATGTTCCATTCTCGTACTTAGTAGCAGCAAAGAATGCGGCTATCCATTTGTCCGTGGTCAGGTCAAGTACGTCCGTTTTTATCCCATAGTGTTGCCCTATTGCGGTTGAATCCACATTCAGGAACAATGGTTTAGTACCTTCTGGTGTGTTATAGCACAAGCCTCCCTCATAAATTTTAGTTAATGGATATTCTCTTAGCAACAACTCTAGTTCTTTTAGGCATAGCCGTTCGTGAAACATTTCCACATCTGGCAAACCACGATACAGCGATGGTTTACACTTCTTTCCATCAAGTCTGTCCGACTGGCCTCTATAATACCTGTATGGATACAGTGCACAAGGATACAGGTGTGTCCTTCCATCTGACATTTGCACCGTCTCAAACATTCCTTCCTGATAATGAGTTGGGAATATCATCCTCATCACATCCTTTTCCAGATGGAACCATTCTTCATTGTATGCTATCATCTCCATAACATCCAACAGATTTGGAAGTTCCTTCTGTTCCATTTCTGGTACCCAGCAGGCTACTGCATGGTCTAAGTCAAGTCCTCTGATATAATTGATTCTCGTGTGGTCATTCATCTCCATTGCTGCATTCTCATATCGTTGAGCACCATACTTTGCCGCCTTTCGGTCGCCTATAGTCAACGCTGTTTTGATATAGAATTCAGCAGAACGGCAAACCTCGGCATACGCCTTTATGCAATCAAAGAAATCGATACTTTTCTCAATGAGCTGGAGGTCATTGTTCATCAGTCCCTTATCTCGGTCAAACGAGCACTGTGCTCCAGGATGTCTGAAATCTTCCTGCTTTACATCCTCGTTGACCAATCGGCGAGCCTCAGAAATAAAGCGTTCCTCCTTCTGCTGGCACTTATGCCACAACAGAAAATAAGCCATTGCCATCCGTATTTTGCAGAATGCCGCATTCTCATGCTCATTGACTTTTTCATAATGCACACGGGCTTTCCAGAGAAATGACAGGCTCAATGCAGGATAATGTGTTCCTATCATCTTGGCCATCTCTAGATAACATTTGGCTATTAACGACGGATTTCCATCTGCCTCTGCTTCTGCCAATGCCAAACTCAAAGAATTGATGCCAAACACCTGATGACTCTCATCGCACTCTATAGACCCCTTCACGATAAGCATCTCCACTTTTTGCGAGTGATTGATACTCTTCTTAAGTAACTGGTCACACAACTCCAACGCTTTCCCATTATCGCCAAGCCGTCTATAAGCCTCTATTTCATCTTTGTCGATAATGAAATCTGGAGCGGCATGTATAGAGAAGTCCTTTTCTATCATCTTATACTGCTTGATAGTTTCAACAGCATCTTTCGTCCGACATGTATTCAGTTGCCAGCCTACCATATTCAACAACAAAGGCAGCACTTCGTTAGGCGTTAAACCATAAAACACCTTTTCAAACTGCACCTGCCACAGCCGCTGCCTATAGCTATCCAAACAGAGTGCATCGTACAGGGCTTGATAAATCTCGCTAGCTCCATCAATGTTGCCCGCTAGCATCATTGCTGTAGCGCGATTCATATCCTCTCCAAACTTCTGCCGATTAATCATTATTTCACCAAAGTATCAATCTTCAACTGCTTTGCTACATCTTGCACCATCTTAGTAAGTGGTCGTTTATAGACATCTTCTGGATTAGGATAGGTCCCTAATAGCAAACGTTTCAATTCCCCAGATTTATCGATAAAAGTATTTTTAAAGGCGACATGCAAAGAATCCACATATGTGGCTGTATAGATATACTTCTTCCAAATCACTTCTTCTGCCTCCTCTCTGTGCTCTTGATAAACTTCTCTTGTTTGGAAACGCTCCCTATACAACTCTAACAATTCATCCAGATCTGGCTCACCTTTTATCGTATCTATCACATTTATATCCAAATCCTCCCTGTTATGGCTCACCATATACTGCGCCAACGAGCCATCTTCTATATGAAAGTCAAAATAACTATCATTGATGTCATTGGCCTCCTTCCACATACTCACATCATAGTTTCCCTTTCGCATATCAATACCAGATTTTCTTTGATTACATGAACCGCAACTAGGTTGAAGATTAAAGAATGATGTAGAAAGGAATGGATATTTTGACTTCGGGTAGCAATGGTCTAACTGATAAAAAGCTTCGTTCTTACGCGTTGCAATGGCATATTGAGCATTACAGTAAACACAAGTCCTAATACCTAATGTCCTTATAATATCTGGGAATACACTACCCTGCACAAAAGCATAGCGCATCGCCCATACTATCAGTTCATAGAATTTGATATTATAAGGCTTAATAGGTTTCCCTTCTTTATTAATCGTAATTAGAATATCGTTTGCAAGATAATCAGGATCTATTATTTTATTGTACTCGTCGGCCTTGCCCCAAAATTTCTTTGGATGTAACGTAAGTAGTTCTTCATATTCCCGGATAATCTTATCAATATAAGCAACATATCTCAAACCTTTATTGGCGGGTTTATACTTATGGCTTATGATTCTTTCTTGAATCAATTGCAAATTTTTGCAAGCTATAGATATCACCCCATTATGAGGATCCTTATAAAGCATGCACTTTTTATAGGTTTCTGCTAAAGCATCTATTTCTGGTGTTATCGTTATCCGTCTCATTGTGCTCTTTGTTTGGTCAATTTTTCTATTTCTGACTTATGCCATGCCAGCAACTCATCTTCTGGGGTCCCAAACACCTCGGAATACTTATTCATCAAGCTTCCCTTAAGTATCGGTTCTCCAATCATACTGATAAATGTTTTTGCCTTGTCCTTATCCCAATCAAACTGGTATTGATAACCTTCCGTTTGAGTTTCACCACCCTCGCATTTCAGATACTTTATTAGGTCGTTCACCATATCTTTTGCCCATTCACCCATAAAACCTGTTTTCAAGAAGAAACTATGCCTCAACATATCGCACACATTCCCGCAGAATGGATTTACCATCTTCCCGTTTTCTTTGGCCAATTTCCCTTCTTCAAGATAGAGTACATTCTGCCTCGGTATATCCGATAGGATAAAAGGCGAGTGGGTTGCTATGACAATATTGAAATTGCATTTCTCTGTCAGGTTCTGTCCTCTTATCATCCCAAGAAACAGTTTGATGAACTTCTGTTGATACTCTGGATGAAAGCAAGCCTCTATCTCATCAATAAATAAATTGATGTTATAGTATTTGGCTTTCCCTTCTCCATCTGAAACCGAAGCAATATTTTTGATATGATATATAAGAGAAACTGTTGTCTGAATAAACTGATGTTCTCCCGAGCTTAGTCTTTCATAGGGTACAATTCTAACAGACATTTTCCCATCCTCTTTAATATTTCTTTTCAAGAATATCTCTGTTTCAAAGAATGGAGGTGGGAAAAAATTCATAATGCTGTCAGCATTGTCATTGATATGCTTATACTCTTCTCGTTTAGTATCAAACAACTGCATATAAGCCTCATAATTCTTCACTACAGGACATTTCCAATCATCCCCTTCTCTTTCATATCTGACTTTCACTTCATTGAGGAAGTTCTGGGTTTGTCTTATTTTCAGTGTAACATGGGATTTGTCTTTCTTTATCTCATCCACCAAATCCTGTAGTTTCTGCTCACTGTCAACAAGGAGGCTAGCGTTTTTAACTGGAATCAGCATACTGTCTTTAATATGCTTATCAAACGCTTTTGTATCTCTGGCGAAATAACGAATCCTTCCAACACGCCTATACTTCTGATACTGGGGATATATCTGTGCCACATGAAGTGTCTTGAAAGCAAGATAGGCTGCTGCCATCATCACAGTAGGATCGTTTTTATTTAATCCAAGATATCCATATCTCTTCAAAATTACAGTGGCAAAACAATGTTCATTCCTCAACAAGTTTGGCAGTTCTAAATTCAAATGATTGCCACCATGCTCATAATCCGTCCTAGAATCATTGCCTTGCTTGAACATATATGCAGTGTCGAGTTTCAAATTGATACCATGATAACTATAGCCGTCAAAAAGTTCCTCTCCTTTCTGACCTGTTTCAATTAGCATTCCGACCAATCGTGCTCTACATAGTTTCTTCTGGGTGTAAAGGTTTATGTTTCCTTCTCCTTTGTATGGCTCAATACCTATAGCTGCAGTATAACCGTCATTCTTGTTATAGATACTATCCAACCAATTTCCATTCTTAGCCTTTCGATCTAAAGGATATGCAATATCCTTCCAATAATCGCCTGGATTCAGGGACATCATCGCATAATTGGACACGAGATTAAAGCAGAAATGCCGACTGATATAAGCAAGCTGTTGCATGCTATCATTGTCATGCCGTCCTTGGAGGTTATCTGCTTTATACTGTATTGCGTTATCTTCACCCCATTTGAAGACCACCTCATATTCAACACATCTAACATAACCTAATTGACCGTAGCTCTCAAAATAAAGTTCTGCTCTCAACCCCTCAATAAACAAAGGAGGCCAAGCTGCTTCGGTAGTGACTCCCTGCATCATGCAGAAATCCAAATTGTTCACTATTCGAAATATCAACTCCATCAACGAACTTTTTCCACTACCATTTTTCCCCACTATGGCCGAAACGGAAACATTCTCTCCATACAAGTTGCGCTCTAACGTAGCATCCAACCGTTTCAACAGTTGGTCACCTCTTCGTTCGTACCAATTATTCAGCAAATACCACTCTTCCTGCAGTATCTTCTTTAAATGCTCCTTACATCCAGGTAGTACCCTTAGAGCAATAAGGGAAAAGTTGCCTTTTTCAAAAGCCATAGTCTTCATAATTTCTTCATAACAACGGTCTGATGTGTCATATCCTCAGGATTTCTCCCTCTACGACGTAACACTTTTTTATGTAAATAGACAGGTGCAAATTGTCGAATAGCAGCCATGGCTTCCGCACTAGCAACTACTATCCATCCATCACCTACCTCATAATGGCTTCTGGTTCTTCTAAACATATTACCACTTTGCCAGTACACAGACTCTACCATTCTTTTCCCTTTTGTATCATTCCATGCAAAGTATCCATCCTCAGCAGGTTTCCATCCAAACATAAAAGCCATTGCAGGATTAATGGCTATCCAATGGTTTTTGTTCGAGAAATCAGAATAGTAACCACCTCTCAACAGCACGGCCTCTGGGTCATCTTTACCCATATTCAAATATTCTGAGGTCATATGCAAAAAGGCACTCTCTCCAAATATGGAACTTCCATATTCGCTATCACAATCTTCAATATATGAAACATTTGCCTCATATTCTTCCATTGCAGGATTGTCCCCAACCTTCTTTAAATGAGTATACTCTCCAATCACCAAGCATCCGTTATATTCTGGCATTCCCTCATTAAGTCGAGGTGACTCACCGTGTTTAAGAATCCAATCCTCTTGTACACTCCAACTCTCTGCTGAAGCTATTCGCTGAACAAAGTCTGGTCTTGGTCTGGCATCTATCAGTATGTTGGCAAAGTCGCGCGACATAAACAGGCCTTCAAAATAACGGCCAGGCACGACGCCTCCATCCAAGAGCTCTGCAGCAACTTCAAAGACTCCATCAAAAGCGGGCATTGCATGGGGATGGGGGCATAGAGACTTAAGACCTATACTATCATAATGATGCTCCATATGCTTTTCTTCTGCAATATTGGAATTCCCATTATCTCCGTATTTCTTCATTAATTCGATGGCCCGAAAGTCAAGCGTTCGTTTGTCTATACCTGTACAATGCGAGAGATAACCATTCCACTTAGATGCTACTCCCATTACACTACTGGCATCTTTCCAATCAATCTCTGGCGCAAGTTCAGTGCCTGTCAACCAACTGATAGCTGGAGGATTCTTTGAGTATGGGAACGTAAAAGAGTATATAGCAGGAAGTGGTTTCCGCACTGCCTCAGGGATTGGTTCTCCCAATCTCCGTAGAATAATATTCGCATATAAACGATATTGATAGTTTGGTGACAATGCACTTTTCCGTGCTGTCTCACAAAAGTCCGATAGATGTTTCGACTTTAATTCGGATATGTAGCATCCTATTTCCAGTTTCAAACGTTCAGAGTGGACATCATCATTTAACACGTCCAATACAGACACTCCAGTTTCATGGTGTAGATGTGCCAACTGTATTTTTGCTCGTTCCGATATACTAATAACGGGCATTTTAACCAAATATAACAACCAATCTCGAACAATCTCATTGATTGTACTATCAGCTGGTTCTATTTCAGGTTTGTCCTTTTCGTTACATATATCATCACGCAATATTCTATTCATATATGCGAACTCTTCTTCAAAGAGTCGTTCATGATCTATCTTATCTGTCAGCAGAGGAACTATCTCCTCTATATTATGCAAAGCGCCATACGGGAATCCCTTGGGTATATCGTTTGCAAACAACTCTATAGTAAACTCGCGTCCACGCTCTGGATCAATCTCTTGAAGTTCTTTACAAATATCCAGTCGTGACCCTCCATCATAATATCTGGCCCAGCCTGAAGCAGATGAATCTGATAAGGCATCAATAGCAGTAGTCCAAGCTTCAGCATTTCGTCCAGCTTCTCTCATTTTTTTAGCTTGAACTAATAAATCCTCTCGCTCTCGCTTATGTCCTTTTTCTGATTCTAAGACAGATGGCTTTAAGATTTTATCCAGACTCGTCAGAAGTCCTTCTACGATATTCTCTGGACACTCAGTCCTTATCTTCAGGCGTATTTGTTGTAGAACAGGTGGAAAATCATCTTTTAATATCTGGTGACCATAATCCACGAATGCTTTAATAAGCGTCGTATCTAATTCATATAAATCGTTTTCGTCATAATACAGATGCAAATCTGTAAACATTCGGAAGAGAACTTGATACTCACTGGCAGAATTTGCTCTTTTCAATAGCTGCAATAGGATGACCGAAGATACGGATTGGTATAGCTCATATTCCTGATCAAGTAACCAAAAGGAGAGTTTCAAGCCTGAACAAAGGTTGAATTTCAAGGTTTCATACAACAACTCATGTGCAGCCCGATATGCTGTTCGTGTCTCCGCTATTTCATCTAAATACCTTAGGCGCGTCGTCATCCAATGAATATACTCCACTGCATGTTCAGGGTCTCGTTGCATAGCCTCCCCTAACCAACCTGCAAAAAGACTCGGCTGATAATCCTTCCGATATCCTACACCAAATGTTTCTTCTATCATCTGATGGAAATAATCCTCCGCCTTGTCATAGCACTTCATTTCAAGCCATCCGCGTCCTTGCTGCAGAGCCTCGTTGACACGACCGTCTAAATCCTTCCAGGTCATCATCAAGGCATCTACTTGAGACAATTGACGTTTACACCAATCGGGGTCGTATCCTTCTCTGAATAGTGTAAGAATAGCCTCTCTTCTTGATGCGCCATCAGCACGGCACTTTTCTGAAATAAAATAATGTTCAAAGACATGTGCCACCCTTTCGAGCATATCTTCTCCAAAGCACGCAGTCATCCGAATTACAAAAGCATAAAAGTCTTTCCTTTGTTGTGAAAGCGTATATGCAAATTTGTTATGATGTGGTCTCCATGCTTCTAAGTCATCATAATAACGGATGCTGTGCGTTATTAAGGAGATGAAACTGCTATCCCGAACTCCCGTCTGAGCCTTTCCTGCCATCTGAGCAATACTGAATACTCGACGAGCATAATTCACCATCAGGTCATTGTCTTCATGCTCAGGATTGTCCGGTACTAATACCGTCATGTTATCTCGGTATCCATATTTCGCTCTAGTTCTTACATAGAAAATATGAGGCTCCAGAGTTTCAAACAGTTGTCCTACTTCATTCTGATAATAGGATCCAATTTCCTCCCACGCTGTCTTTTCCAAATAAGCTTTCACCGTCTCAGCTGGTTGGGCGCTTCGTTGAGCCAGATTCACCATAACAAGTCGCATAATACCAGCCTGGCCAATAAGAGCATACAATCTCTCTGCCTCGGCAAAATATTGCGACATCTTTTCTTTCTCACCATCGTACTTACTCAGATGTATGATGGCTTTTTCATAAGCATGAAATAACAATGAAAGACACCTGCTGTCTGCTTGTAGTGTTTTTATCATCCCCTCAAACTCAGGCCAACGTTCCTGTTCAGCCAACGATTTCAAATATGCCTGTATTAATGTCAGTTTGAAACTATCACCGTCAAAGGGTTCCTGGTCATGTATGGCAAAAGACTCCAAATAAGGTATAAATAATGCTATCTGCTTCTCTATGTCGGCCCAGCCAAGAAAATATCCTGCAGTATTTACCCATTTCGTCAAATATTCTTCTTTGTTTTGGAGGTCTCGAAATCTATTATGGTGTTCTTCGGGCTTATGCGACAGGAAATCAGGAAATGACAATGTAAACAGAATGTTCGCTTCGTCTTTATCACCGACTCTTAGATATTCAATTGCAAGTGTAAGCGCATACATCTGCGAACAATGCAATTGTCTGTCTTCCCTGACGATTGCTTTGGCTAACGTACTCCGACCTGAATGAATAAACTCCTCTATCAGTGAGAGCACCGAAAGGTCTTGATTATCCATCTGCGTTATCTGATTCTCAAAAAGTAGATAGCGAATCAACAGGTATGGGTCTCTACGTTTACGCGCTATTTCCACCCCCCTTTCCAAATCACGCTGTATACTCCATAATGGACGGTAGTTCTGAGCCTGTTTAAACAATACTTCTGGAGTCAACGACGTTAAGAACTGAACATACTCCTCTGCGCTATATAAATAATAGCCCTTGTCCCAACCTTCTTTGAAGTATTCTGCCAACCGTCTGTAATATTCAATATCCTTGGCTTTAGAGAACATACCCGTCAGAACATCTTCAGATGTCTTGTTCAGCAAATACTGTCTGAACGAGTTATGGAAGAACTTAAGCGATTGACTGCCTTTATCATATATAAACAGATGCCGCATGTGGTTCATAATGTCAAGCAAAGCATCTTCTGGACACAATGCCCTTACATCATCCATCTGCATATTACCACAAATTCTGGCTACGAGTCCCAATGCATCTCTTACTGCGTACGTTTCTAATCGTGTACCAACTATTCGTGCATAGTAATCCTCCACCTCCTCAGGAGTATCATCCATCATCTCTACAGCGATAGCACCTGAAACTGCAATATGGTTCAAAAGATATCGCAAATAAAGTGGATGCCCTTGGGATTTTTTCCAGCACTTTTCAAACAATTCATTTGTTATAAATTCATGGGGCAGCAACTTTACACACAAATCTTCTATTTCCGCCCTGCTCAACGGTGGTATATCGATTAGATTACTGGAATTTGATAATTCTTTCTCAATAGAGCTATTCAATCCCAGATGATCATAATGCTGACTTCCTAGAACAAACACAACACCCTCAGGAATATCTATAGGGGAAGGCAGAACCTTCATCAGAGTATGCATATCCTTTGCATATTCCCTTGTAATATGATCCAAACCGTCAACAATGATATAATAAGGTGTTCTTGTATGCTTATACTCTTCAGAAATCGCGTCGAGCTGCCTGTAGAATCGTTCCCTCAGTGCATCATAATCCATATTGGGCAATATCGTCTTGTTCCCCTCAACGCCAGTTTTATGTATCAGTAATACAATATCATGCAAAAAAGTCAGCCCGCTACCACGGTTACTGTCATTGTTTCTCTGCGACGAGGGATTCAAGAAGTCAAAGGCATAAAAACGCACTGAAGGATTCGTGATACCTCTCGACCATTGTGTCAATAAGGTTGACTTGCCAGAACCAGGCGATCCCTTCATGAAAACATAGCCCTTATTCTTCCCTTGCAGTGCTTTATCTAGCATAGCCATGCCTTGAGTATTGGGTACATATGAGTCTTCTGGCACTTTCAGATTATGGTCAAACTTAGTATCAAATCTCTTTTCAAAGTTTAATCGAGTGATAATCTCCCTTACTGTAAGCTTTATTTGGCATCCCTTACTACCAGCGATTTCTTCTATCATACGATGAATGCATATGATATCAAAAATGCGTTGGTCTTCATATATTTTTGATACCTCTACTGTCTCTTTTTGATAATCATGCTGAAAACTGAAAACACTCCAGAAATCACTCCACTCCTCTGTTGTAAGTGTTGAAATGCTACGCAGTTCGGATATAGCGTTATCCCATTTGGCATCAATTGGCTCCCCTTTTTTCAGCTTCAGAAGGACTTCTTCCTCGTATTCCTTAAATCCACCTGCGCCTTTTCCTGCTAATGCCTTGATACTATAGTCCCCTTCTGTCAAACTCTTATTAGTCAGAAGGTAAGGATATATCGTCTTGTCTACATACAATTTCCTTAAGCTACGCCATCCATCCACCGCTTCTTTTATCAGTTTTTTGAAGTCTGGATAGGCAATATCAGCATCTATAATGCTCCATTTTACCTGATATGCATGCACACTATCTGTTGTTACATACACCACATCGTCCAGTTTTCCGACATGATCTACCATATCAGCCACTCGAATCTCTTCCAGTGTTCCGGCCTCCATGGCTTCAAATATGCCTATAGCAAATATATCGTACTGCGCCAGGTATCCTCCCGTCGCAGCACGTTCACCTTTAAGCGTAATTTTGGTATCATTATCGGACTTAGACATTTTTCTCTATTATTTAGATTTTTAGTTCGCTTTCTTTATGCTCTATTCAAATTGGTTTTTCCGTTTATATCGTTCCGCCAGTTTCATAAGTTTTATTTTAAAGAACATCTCAATCCTCTGAATTTATGCATAACTTAAGCATCTACGACATCCCATATCTGTCTCAACTCATCACAATCCATTTGATCAAACCTATCCTTTTGGATAGCCACACATAATAGATATCGTGGCCTACTCATGCCAACATAAACTACTTTCAAGGCTCTTAGTATTTTATCATCTGCACCAGCATAAGGAATGCCTTTAAATTGTTCTGACAAATACTCTGATTCATGGTGTCCATAATATGCAGTTTCAAGATAAAGCGTAGAAGCATGCGTTTCTCCTTTTACGGAATGAACAGTTGCCACCTCTATATCAATACCATTCCCATGGTATATATTGCCCTGTTCCATCGTCTGATTAGCTTGCCCCCCACCATTTGCATAAAAAAACGTATTTGCATCATCTGTTACATTCTTCCCGAACATTGGCAACAAAGATGTTGTTATGTACTGATATAATAACTGTTTTAATTCAAATACGTCGTTTACGTCATTACCATTATGAGCGAGCATTGACCAGTTCATTACCTTACTAAGAAAAGTTTCTTTCTCATATTCGTTAACCGATGCAAGGTATGCAAGCAATGTTGTTCTATTATAACGACGATCTCCATTCTTTACATCACATAAATCCAGGAATTTCAATATTCCTTGAATTAGCAATGATGCATTATCCTTGGCACTTCCTAGCGGATTATTAGGAATGAAGTCATTAAATGAAAGCGATTCCGTTCTAGTCCCTGATTTTTTTCTTTCAAAAGCAGGAAAGTATGATTCAATAGATCTTTTTTGCTCGTTCACGGCACTCTTACCTACCCATCCACATGCTTTAACATTCACTCTGTGTAATGGATCTTTTTGTCTTTCACTGTTAGCAATTTCTAGCACAGAGAGATTTTCCTTTTCTGGAATATTTACAGAACCGAGCAATTCTGCATACTTGGGTAGGACTGTATTCGGGTCTTCATATCTAATGATGATTGGTTTTACGGAATGTACATCATTGTTTCCTGTAAGAAGACGGTTTTCCTCCATACACAATGATCGCAATGGCTTAGCTATTTTTTCTCCAAAACGGTTACTATCATGTATATAATGGACATTACCCCCTTTTAACCCTTCAATCTGTGCACCATCACTTCCTTCACCTTCAAAGATCGCCTGACAATAATCACCAAACCGCTGAACTATAACTTTATCATCTGCAAATATTTTTCTTATTAATTCAACTTGCTTTTTATCACAGTCCTGTACTTCATCTACAAACAGATACCGGAATCTCTTATCAGAAAAACGGCTGAAATCCAAATCTTTTTCTCTAATGTATCCGAAGGCCAAGTCGTAAGCATCATCAAAAGAAAGGACTCCCTCCTTAAACATTTCCTCCTTAATTTGCATATACACTTGACCAGAATCCGAATTCATACGAATTGGCTTCAAATCAATAACTATTTTTCTATTATTCCAATCAACTCTTGAAGATAACAACATCTCCTTCCCCACATTATCTAGGATTACTTTTCTCTTATCCCAAATTAATGTTTGAAGACCTCTGGGGACATCCTGTAAATTGTAATTTTTTAATTGGAATAAATATTTGTTAGACCTTGGACCTTTCTTTTTTATTACTTTTGCTGCGACCAACAATTCTTTCCCTCCCAGAGAATCAATCTCTTCCTCCTTTATCTCATAATCTTTGGCCGCAGTACGCGCATAGATAAGACTCTTTAGTTTATTTCCAAAAGCTAAGCTTCCAAACTTCTTAATAAAGACGGCCTTTGCCACATCATCATCCACGTAGTTTATTTGACTTCCGTAGAAATAATGAAGGGCAGCGGCTGTAACGTACTTATGAAGAAACGTCTGGATAGTCCCAAAGAAATTGGGATATTTAAACAAAACATCTGCCTTGGGGCCCAGCTTTGCTTTTATTTCATCAATGGCCACATTGGTATGTGTTAACACACACACACCTTTTCCTTCTGGCAATGGCATCCTGTTGGCAAGAATAATAAGCTTGGCTAATAAAGCTGTTGTCTTTCCGCTTCCCGGACACGCTTGAACATAGCAACTACGATCCTCTTTGATAATGTCAACCCTTGTATCATTGAAAGGCTTTTTCCCTCTCAACAAAACATCGTGGGCTATTTTTATTTCTTCATCTGTAGCAAATGGCATAATAATACTCTTTGTGGTTACAGAGTTACATGTTCAATGGCTTTCAAAAGATACTCAAACTTTTCATCAGCCTTCACAATTTCCTTTAATTCATTCTTTGACACGATTCCATTTCTAACAGGTGGAAGTTCACCCAAAAGCATACCTGCCAAATACTGCGCAGTAATAGCCTTACTAACATATCCCTCGTTCAAAGGCTCAAATATCTTATAAGCCTCTGCTTGCGTAGGTTCATGTCCATCTGGATATTCAGTTTTCACTTCATTCCACAATACCATAATCAGCTCATCAGTAATTGTCTGCTCTGGATTACTCTCCTCTTTTTGTGCTACTTTTATCGCCGTCGCCAATAATCTGTATAACTTACTTCCAGCTATCTCATATTCTAAAGTCCACGATTTTGGCAGGAATATCTTTATCCTATCCACATTAATTGCGCTTTCTAACAGTGTTTTCTTTTCTGCTCTTATCTGTGATAGCACATCTTCATTCAGCACCGTTTTCTGTTCCTCTGTCAGTAGGCCTTTCATTCGATCCATTGTCTCACCAATAGGTCCAAAATTCCCCGTCTTATGTTTTTTTATATCGTTCTCAAAGGCTGTTTTACTCCTCCATGCAGTTGCCATCTCATCATAATTCACTTCATTCGAGATGGCTTCCAAATCATGACGTAGTGTTTCTTTCAACCAATACTTTGGAATTTTGCGGTCATCACAATTATTATCGTAATATTCAAGTGCTCTTACATCTAGGTCTGAGACAATGGCTATAGGCATACCAAACGTACTGCCATCTTTTCGCTTAAATATACTTACGTAGCGCTTATATGCAGTGCTGCCCACATTAACAACAGAAACGCCATCTCGGGGCAATGGCCTTTCTATTAATTCAGCCAACGCTGGAATTAACAAGTTCTCAGCATCACCTTCCACCATTATTAGACCTTTAGCAAAAAACAAGTTAGCTTTAGTTGCATCTAGGAATCGCTCCAGGAACTTATAATCAGCCGGTCTCATCATTGTATATTCCGAAGACATCGGATATACATCATTCCCTTTCAGAATTATCAGTTTTTCTAGTTCAATCTTTGATGCTAATGTAATACTGTGGGTTGTAAGAATAAACTGTTCGTTTGTCTGCAGAGTAGAAATGTATTCAATTAACCTCAATTGGTATTGAGGATGAAGATGCGCTTCCAATTCCTCCACAAGAGCCAATTTCAATCCTTTCTTCTGGTTGTTAAACAACAACATTTCTGCGGCTATACAGAGTAGGTTGAGTGTTCCAAGACCAGACTTATTTCCCTCCATAATCAGGTCAAGCAACCTCAGTATCTCAGTAAGTTCACCACCCGTTAGCTTTATCTGCGCATTCCTTGGATCACCTTTCAACAGGAAATGCTCTTTCAAAAAATCATTGATTCCACCAGTGACAACCTCTCCATTTCCACCTTCTTTGAAATAGTTTTCTATTTCTTTTTTCAGATTTTCATAATCGGTTTCAAGTTTATGCTTGGTATTATTACCATGTTCATCCTTCTGTGTTTTGAAAAGATCATGCGCGCCCAGTATCTGAGCCAATCTGGATTTGTAACCATGAGTCATATCGGTGAGAGCATCCCTAAGAGGTTTAAAGTATACCACCTTCAAAAGTTCTCTCGCCTCTGCATCCATTCTTTCAGATTGTCCTTCAATTCCTGCAGAGAACGTTGGTATAATCACGTTGTCTTTCCTCTTTACATATAGCCATACCTTTAGTATGTATCTAGTCTTATTTTCATTCCATGACAACCATTCCCAAAACAAGCCAGAATCTTGATCATTCAAGCCATCAAAGACACACTCAATTTTGAATTCATCTTTTCTGTTTCCATCAACATCCTGATAAAAATCCTTTTCATCAAATTGGATAAACTCTCCGCTCTGAGTTTTCAGTACATAGCGAATAGCATCAACAATGGCAGTCTTTCCTGAATCATTTTCTCCAATAAGTACATTCACTCCATCATGAAAACGAACTACCACCCCTGGTTCATCATTTGCTCCAGCGCTATACTTACGAAAATTCCACAATTTTATATTCGACAGGTACATAGCTTATATATTTATGCTCAACTCAATTCTACTTTACGCAAGCGCCTCAACTACCGCCAGCAGATGGTCAGCCAACTCGTCAAAGTCATCATACAGTTTTGCCTGTGCTGTCTGATAGTCACTTTTGGATGTCAGAACCACCTTTCCTGTATAGTGAGAATAGCTCTCACCTATATCTTTGTTTTTCTTCTTGATTTTACTCTTCCCCCCATGCTCAATGTCATGGCGCATATCCGTTCGCATATCTTTCACTCTGAATATGCACTGATAGACATCTTCATTGACCACACTTTCCTCTGTCACCAGTGCCTTAATATGTTCTATATTCTCATAGAATATAAAATACAGACTGTCTATGATATCTCCAAAACTGTTACTGTTCACACATTCAGTTCCTCCCAGTGTAACGGCAGCCATCATAGTAGCCTCAGAAAAGGTAAAAATGGGCTTTCTGTTGGTTCTCTTGCAGATTTTATTGACAGTCGCCACTCTTTCTATCAGAGCTTTTGCTCTTTCACTGAATCTGAAAGCTGGGGTTCTCTCTAAAGCTTCGTTTGCTGATATATCCTCTTGTTGGGTCTTCTCATACTCCAGTTCCTCTGGCAACACTTCAATAACATTCACTTTAGGAATAAAGTTATTAAAGCTCTCTGTCAGTATAAATGGGTTGTCACTATATGTTGTTGAACTGAATCTTGATGCCCAATCAACTTGCCTGTCAACCATGAGCGAAACACTATCGAGCACTCCAAGCTGCCAAGGGCTCATCTTTCCTGCAACCGCAATAGACTTGTGGGTTTGTTCTGCCACTCTTTGCAAATCTGCCAGCATCGTTGCAGGTGCAATCAATTGTTTGATATAATCTGTTTGTGATGCTAAAGCTTCTGTTATTGAAGATATTTGTGTAGCAACGCTTGTCAATGGTGCAATAGCACTACTTCGAGCCAGTATCTTCGATTGGGCTTCCATAGCTGCCAGCGCAGCAACACTCGGTGTGCTAAATACCGCTGCATCAATCGCTGCCCATTTCGGTTTTGCAACATCCCATATCGCACTTCCTTTCAATACGGCTTGAATAGCACTGTATTCCGACAAGCGCGTCCTTCCACACATATCATTGATTCTCGCAGACAGTGATGTCAATCCAGAAATGGTTTGCATCACAGAAAGATTCTGTTCCAAACCTTTTGAATTTTCTTTTTTCATTACAAACTATTAGCCGTGTTTCCCTTTCTATTCACTATTTCTTGCATGGCCTCCCTATGCGCTATACCATTGTTGGCGTTCATGTAAGGCAGGAAGAATTGCTCTATCACATCATCCTTGAAAATATTGGTATGCGTTAGAATTTCCATTTTTCGGTTTTCAACCTTGTCGCTTTCATTTCTAACACCTTCTATCGCACCCTGCCCAAACAAAGGATCCATTCCGATAATCTTCTTCCAATCTGCTTTGGGCATATATTTCACTGCATCATCACCACCTGCAACTATATTCATCACCCTTCCAACTCGCAGCGGAATATGGCTATTCCAGTCGTAATCAGGGTTGATGATACTACCTGTTAATATCAGGGAATCAATCTGTATTGGCAGAAATCCTTTTGCAGACACAAATCCCTCGATGTATTTTGTAATTATGTAAGTACCAAAAGAGTGGCACAGCACCGACATTGTCAAAGGTTCATACTTCTTTTTCAGAGCATAAATCCACTCCCGGAAATGCTCTATTACTTTCCGCCGTCCCTCTTTATCAAAAAGAAGTATTGGCGGGTTGTCATAAATAAAAGGAGCTACTATCCATCCTTGACTATTTGCTGCAGGCGTAAGGTTTGACAACCATCTTGCATTTGTCATTAGCCCGTGAATTACAACCAACAATCCACGTCTTTTATTTCGTTCTATGATATTTCTTTCACAATAAACCCTACTAATAATCTCCATCTCCTCAGAATTTGGCTCATACACAATCTTCCAAGGCTGAACTTTATCATGAAGCCTTACTTCAACAACCCCTTTGTCGGGGAATCCTTGAATATCCGTTGACATCAGTTTTATGTAAGTATCCACAGTATTGCGCATTTGTTCAGACGAATAGAGTATATCATATTCTAGATTCTCCATTTGAGCACAGTCCACAAAGGTAGGTATATGACGTTCATCCGCAAATACAATCATACAATCCAAGTCGTTTGGATCCTCAGCCTGTGTAATGAAAGAACCGCCAATTATCAGCCTCGTTGCGCCGTTACCCTTTGCAAAGTCAAATATATTCGTCACAGCATGTTCATATCCTGCCCTGTTGCCATTTTTGCAAAAGGCATCTATAAACTCATTTGCTGTTATCGAATGAAGTCCAGGTTCCAAATATCCCTCTTCTGTGTAATTTATACTCGCCATTTTTACTCTTGTTATTAAAACCGACAAGCGGCCATATCACTATTGGAAGTGCTCTCTCAAACCAATAGTTCCATGACCGACTTGTCTGTGTATCACTTAAGGAAATCAACAATTCGCCTTTGACATTTGACCTTAGTCCTTTGACATATAAAAGGATGCGTACCACTCTGCGAATTTCCTCAGTCCCTCCCGCAACGTAATCTTCGGGGTAAACCCGAAGTCACGTTCAAGGGCGGTGGCATCGGCATAGGTGGTTGGCACATCACCTGGTTGCATGGGAACGAGCTGCTTGTGTGCCTCGAATTCGAAGTCTGCGGGAAGGACACCGGCACGAACCAGTTCCTCTTGCAGGATATTCACGAAATCCAGCAGGTTCTCGGGCTGACCACCACCGATATTATATACTGCGTATGGAGGGATGGGCAAGCCATCTTCACCCTTCTTACGCTCTGGAGCACCTTGCATCACACGATATACGCCCTCTACGATGTCATCAACGTAGGTGAAGTCACGACGACAGTTGCCATAGTTGAATATCTGGATGGTCTCACCCTTCAGCAACTTATTGGTGAAGCCAAAATACGCCATATCAGGACGACCAGCAGGACCATAAACGGTAAAGAAGCGAAGGCCTGTTGTGGGGATGTCATACAACTTTGAATAGCAGTGGGCAAACAACTCGTTGCTTTTCTTTGTGGCGGCATACAAACTAACAGGATTATCTACACGGTCATCTGTAGAGAATGGCACCTTCTTGTTGCCACCATATACAGAACTTGAAGAAGCATATACCAAATGCTCTACAGGGTTATGTCGGCAAGCTTCAAGGATGTTATAGAACCCAATCATGTTACTCATGATATAGGCATCAGGATTGGTGATACTATAGCGCACGCCAGCCTGAGCGGCAAGGTTCACTACCACATCAAAGTGGTACTTCTCGAACAGTTCATCAATCAGTGCCTTGTCAGCTAAATCACCCTTGACGAACTCATATTCAATTCCCGCTGGCTTAGCCTTCTCAATCACACTGAGGCGATAGTCTTTCAGTGAAGGATCATAATAATCATTCAGATTATCCAGTCCCACAATGGTTCCTTCCTGCATCTCCTTAAAAAGACGCAACACAAGGTTCGAACCTATAAACCCTGCCGATCCAGTTACTAATATTGTCTTCATAAATTAGTGTTCGTTACTTACCATATTTCTCAACCGCCTCGTAATATGTATCGAGGCTACCAATATCAAAACGTCCTGCACTCATGGGCCAAGCATGCATAGTGGTGTGCTCCACCATATAATGCGCCAAATTACCTGGCGCATCCTTGCCGCAACCATTCTCTACAGAGTGACATACCAAGTCGAGGTCTTTCTTCAAATAGATATAGAATGGAGGCACAGCCCAATGACTCTTGGGCACCTGAGGTTTCTCTTCCATATTCAGCACCTTCATATTCTCATCTACCACAATCACACCTGTCCTTTGGAGCTTCTCAATTGATGGCTGCTCATGGCACATGATACACGATGTGCCTTTGGCACGAGCGAAGTCCACAAACTCCTGGAACGAGAAGAACAGCAGGTTATCCGCTGCCACCACCAGCAAATCATCATCTATGTGGAGTTTATCCATTGCATACAGCAAGTCGCATACAGCTCCTAGGCGAGTGTCATTAGTCTCTGTGCCATCATCCACAATGGTAACCGGCTTGCTATAGTGCAAATCCTTCTTCCAGTCTTCGAAGATACCAGCGAACTTATGATTCGTAATAATGATATGTTCATCAATCTCAGGAATCCTGTCGATATCATCCAACATCCTTCCCAAGATGGTATTCTCACCTATCTTCAACAATGGCTTCGGGAAGTTCCTTGTCAACTCACCAAGCCTCGTTGCATATCCAGCAGCAATAACAATATTCTTCATAATTTCAATCGTCTAATCGTATCTTTAGCACGCTTATACCTTCAGGTGTAAGAATTCTCAATTTTCAATTATCTACGAATCTTGCTCCGTCATCAGGTTTCACCCAAAACACTTGGAATGTCTTTTCGTATTCAGGGAACTGTTCCAGATATTTCTCTGTGAGCACTTTCTGAATATCCTCCTTATAGGCAGGATCTACGAGGGCAATACAAGCGCCCTTGAAGCCTGCACCAGAGAAACGGCCTCCATAGACTCCCGGCAACTGCCGCATAATCTCATAGATGGCAATCAGTTCAGGTGAACCGCACTCATAGTTATGTATGCTGCTCTCACACGAATCAAACGACAGTTTCCCAAACAGTTTCATATTGCCCGTTTCCCATGCAGTCACGCCTTGTCTTACTCGACGATACTCACTATAGAAGTGCTCTGCACGACGAGCGAACCTTGCGGGCATCGCAATCCGCGTTTTATCAAATGTTGCCTTGGGAATATCGCGAAGGAATGTCTTATCAAACGTCTTCAGTGGCTGGTCCGTATAGGCAAGTATATTCCATGCAGCCGTTTTGCACTCATACACTCGGAGATTGTAGTCCGAGTTCACAAGCGAACGAGTCAGACCCGAAAAGAAAATACCAATTTCAAACTCTGGCATATCGGGGTTTCGTTTGATAATACGCCAGTCGTTGCTGTCACAATCTAGGAACAGCAGTCCATCCTTCTTACCCAAGGCAATACAAGCCTGATCCAGCAAACCATTGTTCAGTCCGATATACTCCCGTTCTGCCTCCGATGCTATCTTCACCACCTCAAACGGCTGTAGCGTAATATCATTCGCCTTGGCAAACGCCATCACATAAGCAATCAGCACGGCAGCACTCGATGACAATCCACCTACAGGCAAAGAACCCTGAATGACTCCCTCGATACCTCGCTTCAGTTCAAATCGCTTCCGCAGCGCATACTTAGCACCCCGGGCATAGTCACCCCAATGCCCTTCCTTCACCTGACTCGGAGCATCGATATCAAAGTCCACCGTTCCCTCGAACGTCCTCGACTCCAGATGCACATGCGGGTCACATCTTCCATCTTCCATCTGACCTCTTACATCGAAGTATAGGTCAACACCCTTGTCAATCGCAAATCCCGTTACCAGACCATGCTGGTGATCAACATGTGCCCCTAACGGACAAACCCGATACGGACTGAAAATATGATATTGATACTTTTCCATAAATATTATTGCCTATGTTTTCCCCATTGAGGCACAAAAAGGTATGAACAAAACGCCAATACCCCTTTAACAATCTCCTTAATCATATCTCTTCTCCCGCATACCTCATCTTCTTTCCAAGTACAGTACATACTATCATTTGTATGTCCTTAATGAAAGAATAATGGTGGTAATAGTAACAATTAAGTCGGACTTTATCGGGATAAATAACAGTATCATTGTACTCCACTGCTATTTCTTGTGCCTCGCGCTTATCTCCAGAAGAATGCTTTTGAGCCACATACTCCGCTATCATTTCATCCTCTAATCGATACTTCAATGTCGCAGGCCCCGTTATACCTGGTCTTAATTTCAGAACATCCCTGTCTGCCCCCATCAACTTATCTGCATATCCTGGCACGTCAGGCCTTGGTCCTACGAAGCTCATGTTGCCAATGAGCACATCCCACAAACCAGGAAGTTCATCGAGCTTGTAATGACGAAGTTTCGCACCAAGCGGCGTAATTCGACTATCACCCGCCACAGAGACAGTCGAACCATTATGTTTAACTGTCATCGTTCTGAACTTATGACAGTCAAACAACCGCCCGTCCTTACCTACTCTCTTCTGCACGAAAAAAGCAGGCCCTCCAGGCATTTTAATTTTCACGAGTATCGCTGTTACCAGCAATACTGGCCAAAGGAACAACAGGCCAATGAATGCCACCAGCCTATCGAAAATCCATTTTAATATCATCTATTTTGTTTTAAGAGATATTCGTGTTCGTAACAATGAATGAACTTTAATCTTCCAAGCTATGGCGATACCATTCAAAGAGTTTAGCAACGCCATCTTCTATCTCAACCTTATGCGTCCAGCCAAAAGAATGCAGTTTGCTAACATCAATGAGTTTTCTCATGGTGCCATCAGGCTTTGAAGCATCAAACTCCACTTCACCCTCAAAACCAACAGCCTTTACAACAAGTTCTGAAAGTTCGCGAATAGTCAACTCCTTGCCTGTGCCTACGTTGATATGGCAGTTGCGGATTTCACCCAACGATGGTATAGCGCCACCTCTGCCAGCACTGTGATTACGATCTACAGCACCATCGGTGCTGGCTCCATAATGTACTGACGAGTACTTCTCAATGCCGATTACATCTTTAAAGTCCACATTCAGCAGAACATGCACCGATGCATCAGCCATATCTTCCGACCAAAGGAACTCACGAAGTGGTGTTCCAGTACCCCAAAGCGTTACCTTGTTATTCTCAATGCCATATTTGGCAAGCACTTTCAGGATATCTTCCTTAGATGCATCGCCAGTGACGCCTTCAACAGGACGCTTATTCAGGTCGATAGCAATCTTATCCCAGGCGCCATCATGTATCAGTTTAGCCAAATACACCTTACGCATCATGGCAGGCATTACATGGCTGTTCTCCAAATGAAAATTGTCATTGGGGCCATAAAGGTTAGTGGGCATTACAGCAATATAGTTGGTACCATACTGCAGGTTATAGCTCTCGCACATCTTCAGACCAGCAATCTTGGCAATAGCATATTCCTCATTGGTATATTCCAAAGGAGAAGTCAACAAGCAATCCTCCTTCATAGGCTGAGGTGCATTCTTTGGATAGATACAAGTTGAACCCAAGAAAAGCAGCTTTTTTACTCCATGAGCATAAGCCTCACTGATGACATTACACTGAATCTTCATATTCATCATGATGAAGTCAGCACGATACAGCATATTCGCCATGATACCACCAACAAAGGCAGCTGCCAAAACCACAGCATCAGGTTGCTCTTCATCAAAGAACTTTTTGACTGCATTCTGATCTGTCAAGTCCAGTTCTTTATGAGAACGACCTATAAGGTTATTATAACCCCTACTCTTCAGATTATTCCATATAGCAGACCCAACGAGTCCGTTGTGGCCTGCTACATAGATTTTTGAATTCTTATCTAACATCTTACTTCGAGATTACTTAACAATTCCTTTCTCCAAGTACTCAGCCAGATTAGTTCTAACCTTAGCAGCAGCACCTTCAGCAGCTACCTTGGCGATATCTGATTCCACCATGATGCGAACAAGCTCTTCGAAGCTGGTCTTGTTCGGATTCCACTTCAACTTAGCCTTAGCCTTTGTTGGGTCACCCCACAGATTTACCACATCAGTAGGTCGGTAGAAGTCCTCACTTACTGCAACAACAGTCTTACCAATCAGGTTCTCAGGGCCACTAACCACAATACCCTTCTCGTTGATACCCTCACCCTCAAACTTCAGTTCAATACCTGCATGTTTGAAAGCCAATTCTGTGAATTCGCGTACACTATGCTGAACACCAGTAGCGATAACAAAGTCCTCAGGTGTGTCATTCTGGAGGATCAACCACATACATTCAACGTAGTCCTTTGCATATCCCCAGTCACGCAGAGAATCCATGTTACCCAGGTACAGGCAATCCTGCAAGCCCTGAGAGATTCGAGCTGCTGCAAGAGTAATCTTGCGAGTTACGAAGGTCTCACCACGGCGCTCACTCTCATGATTAAAGAGGATTCCTGAGCAGCAGAACATGTTATATGCTTCGCGATACTCCTTCACAATCCAGAAGCCATACTGTTTAGCCACAGCATAAGGTGAATAAGGGTGGAATGGCGTATTCTCGTTCTGAGGAACCTCCTCAACCTTACCATACAGCTCAGATGTTGATGCCTGATAGATACGACACTTGTCTATCAAACCTAACTGACGAACCGCCTCCAGTATACGGAGAACGCCTACTGCATCCACATCAGCCGTAAACTCAGGACTATCAAATGAAACCTGCACATGGCTCTGTGCAGCCAGATTATAGATCTCGTCCGGACGAACCTTACCAATCACGCCCAGCACACTCATCGAATCACCCAAGTCTGCATAGTGCAGATGGAAATGAGGTGTGCCTTCCAGGTGTGCTATACGCTCACGGAAGTCCACCGACGAGCGACGGATTGTTCCATGAACATCATAACCTTTTTCTAACAAAAACTCGGCCAGATAGCTTCCATCTTGGCCAGTAATACCAGTAATAAGTGCTGTTTTCATATTTACACAAATCAAAATTTACTCATAATTAAACACTAACAACATTATAAAATCACCCAAAGAGCTTTAATGTATTTCATTATTTTGGCAATTCTAAGATCCCATCCACTTCGTGCTCCACGAAGGGTCCTTCTTTGCATTCAAAAATGACGCTATTGGGGACTATAGCTTCAATGGTATGCCACACACCTTTCGGAATGTTCACGCCATATCGACCTTCTTCAGCACAAAGCACCACGTCCTCGATAATCGATCCATCATCATTATGGGTGGTGACACGAACTTTACCACGTAGAATCACAAATGTTTCATCCTTGGCTGGGTGGCAGTGAATCTCTACTTGTGTTCCCGGCTCCACTGCATTCAAGAACCTATAACACTTCTCATCAAGGCTCTGATGAAAGTTATAATTCATTCGTAGCCTTGGCGAAGCCTTAGCTTGATCACTAACTTTGTCGAGCAATTCTGTATCTATAATCATAATGAACTATGTTTCAACTAATGCCCCCACACTACTTTTACATATATTTTCAGATCCATACCTGACCAGAGTATATAATCCAAATCCTATCATACAACCCAGTGAGTTATGCATCACATCATCCACTTCAGAGAAACCTCTCCTCAAAAAGAACTGAAGAACTTCTATAGAGACGGAAATTGAAACGCCTATTAGCAACACCTTCCACCATTTGGGGGTATGATATGAAAGACTAAGCAACAACCCTAATGGCACAAATAGCAAGGTGTTCATTATATTTTCCACTAACAATTCAGGTTTGTTATAACTCCAAAATGGTGTCAGATTGCACCTACTGATACCCCAAACAACACGATAGATAACCGTTGAACAATAAATTAAGGCCGTATACACTAACAGTAAAAGTATTGAAATCCATCGGCCTGTTTTTTTGCGCTTAAATATAGCTACAAGAATAATGCCAACACATAAAAAAGCCAACAATATCTCATAAACATAGAGAGGGATAACATTCACCAGAATATTCAGATAGTGGCTCATATCAAACACATTCTACATTTTTATTTGCACACCTTCTTGAGAATGTATGTGGTAAAGAACTTAGGGCCATCTATTGGGAATAACCGAGACAAGCCGATGAAGTCCACCGTTCTGCGCCAAAAGGCAACAAACCCATAGGCAAAGCCTGTGTATTTTGCCCTATAGCTCAAGTCATTATTATGACCAAAGTTACCGCACGTCATCACCCTTTCAAGTACATGTCTGGCTTTGCGTTTCATGCCTTTGCTGTCCGTATAGAATGGCAATGCCTCAAAAGGCATCCCCAAATAATCAACAGCCAAAACTCCAAAAGCCTGCCACTCTGACATCAATCCAGCCTTTTTTAACCGTGATTCCAACAATTCATAATTCAATGTTCTTCTGTAAGTCCACAACAGCCTGCACCAGTCACAGATTTGTCTTAGTCCCACGCCTTCTATAAAGAAATGACGTAGGAAATGCGTAAAGACTAAAATAACGTCATTATCCGCTTTCGGTAAGTAAATATCTGAATTATTATATGCCCAGACTCGTGCACCTCCAAGTTTCAAAGAATCTTCTATAACAGCTTCTATAACCTTGTCTGCCTTTCGCGAAAGGCCAAATGGCATCTTTCCATGTAATTCGATGTCAAAATCCTTAATGATAATAGCTTGATGTTTCTTTCCAACATCCTCACGTTGGACTTCATCGGCCTTCGGTATCAACAAGTCCTTTGCTTTCTCATAATTATTATCATCCATCAACAGGTCTATATCACCACTTGTCCTCCATAGAGGTTTCTCGTAACATTGTGCGACCCCTTGACCTTTTACAAGCAAACTATATATTTTATTCTGCCTTAACCGTTTGCTCAATTGTGCAACAAAATCATTCATTACCTTATTTTGTTGCTCAATCATCTGAACCTCGCCAATCCACTGCAACAGTAATTCCTGAGGGGGCTTTATATTGGAGCGCTCTATTCCAGCAAGAACGAGCCCTATAACAGACTGTTCCTCTGCTAGCTGATATACCTTTTCCCAATCTGCAGAATCCGTGTGTCCTTGAATCCCTAAATCCGTAGATTCGGTTTCTGCCCACAGTCCAGCTCTTACTAGTTGATAGAACAGTACTTGATTATTTATACTCATGATGGCAGTATTTCCAAATACAGCTCATTATGCTCCAGTTCCTTCACTACCTTCACATTGCTTGCAGACAATGCTGACTTATAAGAAGCAACATTATCCTTCGACACCGTTTCAAAAAGTCGCAAGCCTATACAAAACCCGACCTCATTTAGAATCTTATTCATGGCAGTTCCAAGGCCTTTTCCACGATAGTTTATATCTACCATCCTGCCACGAAAACCCTGTCCATGGAAGAAGCAACGATTGAAACAGTAGCCAGCAATGGCACCATTGGATTTTTCTTTCAGAACATAACCCAAGAACGCCTTGTTCCGTTGTAGTAACTTTATGCTTTTAGCGTCAAATCCATGAGGCTTGAAATAGGTATATGCCTCCTCTGGCTGACGCTCAAAGAAAGCTACCATTTCAGATGTTGAAACGTATTTGATGGGCACAATCTCATACCCATCAGGTACAGTTGTGAAAGAAAAAGCCTTCAGTTTCTTCCCGTACCTCATGTAGAATATCAACCCGTTAATCCACTCAATGATATTCCAAAGCCAGCTGAGTTTATCTCTTAATATATGTGCTATTTTGTATAACATATTACCACATTCAATTAATAATGGTTTCTATTTCCTCAAGATAAGCATTTACTACAATCTGACGATCAAACTCACGCTCAACCTTTTTCCTTGCAGCTTCGCCCATTGCCTTTTTATCCTTATACGGTAAATTTATAAATGTCTCAACCTTTCCAATACAATCCTGCTTATCCTGCTGCTTTACAATAAATCCATTCTCACCATCATCTACAATTTCTCTACAACCTGGTCGGTCAGTAGTTATGATAGGACGTCCTGTAGCACAAGCTTCTAGTAATACGTTACTCATACCTTCAGGATAGAATGTGGGATGAACCAAGCAATTGGCCTGGGCCAGAAATGGTCTTACATCAGATTGCTGACCATGGAAACAAACAATCCCATTATCGTGCAGTTTTTGGATTCTACTTTCATAATCACCCTCACAGAAACCTACTATATGAAATTCTGTATTAGGATATTTAGGCTTTAAAGTCTCTGCTGCAGCCAGATACTCGTCTATCCCCTTCTCGCGTCTGATTCGTGAAATAAAAAGGAATCGAGTCGGTTCAGACTCTTCAGGATAAAATTTTGCAGCATGATACTCTAAATTAACGCCTGAACCAGGAATCAAGCGAGTTTTCCCTCCAACTAGGTTGTTCTCAAGACAAAACTGACGATTAGCATCATTCTGAAAGAACGTAACAGTCGTTTTCCTCATTCCTATTTTATATAGGAGCATCGTAACCTTCTGCATCAAGCCAGGATTCTCAACAGCAGCCCCCAAACCTGTTACGTTTGCCAATTGTGGCACTTTGCAAATCGCACATGCCATACCACCATATATATTTGGTTTTATCGTATAGGAAAGAACCACCGCAGGATTTATCCTTTTTATTAACTTACGATATGTTAGCATCAACCTGAAATCAGAAATCGGGTTTGTACCTTTCCTATTAAAATTGGTTTCTATAATCTTACAACCTATATCTTTAAACCAATTAGCCTTTGCTTGTTCAGCAGCATCAACTATAGGGCAAGATATATATACTTCATATCCTTTATCAATAATTGCCTGTATAACTTCTTTACGAAAGGAATATAATCCCATAAAAAAATTCGTAAGCACTAATATTTTTCTTGATTTCATATTTTGAACAATATCCTCACTTAATATTATTGGCCTCTTTTTAAGAAATCGGACTATTATACTTTATTATACGTGCTGGATTACCAACTACAACAGCATTGTCAGGAATGTCTTTTACCACTACACTCCCGGCACCAATGGTCACATTATTACCAATAGTAATATCCCCTATAATAGCCACATGGCAGCCTACTGTAACATTGTTACCAATTCTAGGTCGCCTCTCTCCTGGACCTTTCTTACCGATAGTGGTGCAATGCAAACAATAGAAATTTTCACCTATTGATTCTGCGTTTAAAACAGTTGAGTATGGGTGTGCATATTTTATTCCCTTTCCCAACTTTGTAGAAAATGGAATCCAAAAATACTTATCACCCGGGCGATACCAGCTAATCAGCAAATCAAGCGTCGGTCCTATCCTGTAATATAACACATGACGAAAGTATCTGTTATTATGAAGTTGATATAAAAACTGGACAAACCTCGGTAGCTTAATATTCAATTGTCCAGAAATCGCTTCAAGGTCACTGTTTATTTTAGACTTCGCTCCTACTATAGCGTATGCAACAAAGTGCGGAATATACAGCCAGCAAAATAACACTGCACCAACTAATCGCAAATAATCTCGAATAACACGTTTATTCATATTTTCAATTATTCTTTATTCATAGAATCTATTTTAATACATCAGTTCATCTGTATATTATTGCAAAATGTTTTTGTAAACACATCTGCACCATTACTATTAAGATGAAGCCCATCCTTGAACATTTCATCATTACGGACAAAATCAGCATCATTAGAATAATTATAGAATGTTAAGCCCTCTTTGTTGCATAAATCTTTTATCGGTGCAAATTCATCATCATCCATTCCATACCAAACAGGAGATGCTACAAATACAAGTTGAACGCCATGCTCCTTCACGTCATGTACAAAGGCTTTCAGCTGAGCCAATTTAATAGCATCAAACGTAATTTCCTTTTTATTGTCTTTCTTATCTTTAATCTTCATCCTATCCAAACCACCCTTCAATGGTAGATACCCATTAGGACTTATCTGGAAAATCGGATGAACATAGTCTATTACATTTTGTAGAAACTTTGAGTTATATCGATACATCATCGACTGCATCTTGTATTTCTCAGTCGGATCTATATCTTCAAAGATCTGTTTAACATCATCGTTGTCATACTCGCTTCTTAACCAGCCCAAATATTTCGAATTGTTCTCACCAACCAGTAAATCGAAGCTTGGATTTACATCATAGACAATCATTTTAGGCAGATGCCTATTCTTCATAATTTGCCACCATCCGTAGAACAGAACAATACCATTTCCATCCTGTCCGCAGTTATAGCAACTCATTCCGAGGCTATCCTCAATTATCTGCGGATTGTAATGATGAATCGCTCTTGATGATCCAAATATCAATACATCCTCATTTGCCTGATTGAGTATATAGTTGTGATGTCCTACATATCCTCCCTTAGCATGATCTTGCAGATATTTCATTGCAAAGCCAAAACCTCTGTCGAGTATGAACATCAACGACAGGAAAACCAGAAGTCTTATTATAAATCTTTTCATACCCATATCAGAAGTTAGCGTAAATAAACTGGTCAGACCCTAAGACACCTGCTAACAGGATAAGAGACAATATCACCACATACGCCCCCCACCTGAGCCAAACAGGCGTTATCAATCGAGCTTTCATAGCAGGATAGAACTCATCCAAAATTTCCTTGAACAGTAGTATAACAATACCTAATACCATAAAGAACATGGTCGTCATACTATCTGAGAAGAACGTCTTGGGCAGACTGAAATCGAAGATTCTTCCTATCACGCCACAGGCATCCGAAAGTGTTGGCATACGGAAGAAAATCCATGCGAAGTTCACCAACAAGAATGTAACAACTATTTTTATGCTCTTGCCGAACCATCCATAGTTACACTTCTGCTGGCCCATCATCTTTTCAACAATCTGGAACAGGCCATGCCAGATACCCCACACAATGAACGTCCAGTTGGCTCCATGCCAAATACCACTCACAAGGAACGTCACAAAGATATTCCAGTAATTACGAAGCTTTGAACATCTGCTACCGCCTAGAGGTATATACACATAGTCTTTCAACCATGTAGATAGCGAAATATGCCACCTGCGCCAGAAATCAGTCACACTAACTGCAAAATATGGCCTACGGAAGTTCTCTGTCAGTTCAAAGCCTAGAGTCTTTCCAACGCCAATTGCCATCAACGAATAACCTGCAAAGTCACCATAAATCTGAATAGTGTAGAATATACTGGCTGCAAAACAGGTAACGCCCGTGTAGTTCATATAGTTGGGCATTACCGTATCTACATACAATCCCATTCTATCAGCCACTACCACCTTCATAAACATACCCCAGAGTATCATCCTCAGTCCCGCTACTGCTTTGCTATAATCAAAATATGGTCGCAAATTCTTCAATTGCGGTATCACTAACGATGCCTTATTAATTGGACCAGAGAGGATGGACGGGAAGAATGATATGAATAGAGCGTATGTCAGAAAGTCCGTTTCGGCATTTATCTTTTTGTAATATACATCCCATACATATCCAATAGCTTGGAATGTAAAGAATGAAATACCAATAGGCACAGCCCAGTTTAATCCCTGTAATTCATATCTCAAACCAACCATTGAGAGCAAAGCATAGACCTGCTCATTGATAAAATTGAAATACTTGAAGAACAGGAGCGGTATGAGTCCAGCCATCACACCTATGATCATTATCTTTTTAGAGTATTCCCTTTTTCGTTCAATCTGCAAGGCCGACAAGTAAGTAATACCCGTTACGCCAAGCAATATAAGCGCATATACCGGTTTCCAGTTAATGTACAACACATAACTGGCTACCAGAAGGAACAAATTCCTCCCCTTCTGATACTTTGCAGGTATCAGATAATAGAGCAGAAATATTAGCGGGAAGCAGACTAAAAATAGGAAAGAATTATAAATCATTACTATGTTGTAAACAAACTCTTATTCGAACTATTGTTTTAAAAGCTTTTTAAAAAAAGACACCATCGGTTGTTGATATGAATTAGAATCGAAATAATTCAACCCTGTTGCATATGCATTCCTATGAATAGAATCCAAATCATATTCTCCGGAAGCAATCTTGTTAAATTTACCGATTAAGTCTTCCTCACTATATCCATCGGCAACAATGGCATTCTCGCCATCCTTAAAATACATAGAAATTTCACCTACATTGGTGGTAATAATAATTCCTCTTGCAGCCAAATACTCACAAATTTTATTCGGGAATCTTGCAATATCCCGAATATTGTTTCTCAGTGGTATTAAAAGAGCCTCTGCTTTTTTGTAATATGTAATCAAATCATTATAAGGTAATGATGTCACAACACAAATTTGGGGGTATTTATTCGAAAAGGCTTTAATTGTATCCTTATTACCACTTAAAACCATTACAAGTTTGCAGTTATTCTTCAGTTTTGAATTACCGAATGCATTAGCAATCATCTCAGCCACATCTTGATACCCAATATTTCCACAATAGAGGATATATCTTTCATCTGGAGCATTACCCGTATTAATTGTTTCAAAGAGGCCGAAATCACATAAAGGGGTAACTTTCTGACATATAAGACTTGGATTAACTTCCAAAGCCTTTTCTTTCAGAAATTCACTGATTGGTAAAACACCATCCCATAGTTTCGCACCTTTATAATCTACTAGTTTGTTATTGACCTTTGCATACAAACTATTTGTTTCTAGAATACTTTTGTACTCAACATAATCATAAACCACTTTAGCGCCTACCAATCTTGAAACCAGCCAATATAGCAGGAAATCTATATAATGCCCAGAATACACATATAAGGCATTGATCTTTTTCTTTCTGTTCAAACTAAGCAGAGCAAAAAGTTCTATAAAAATGCTAAAGCCAAAAAGTAATGTACTCACAATACCTCCTGTATTACGAGACCTGATAATATCCTTTTGTACAATACGTTCATCTAATGCCACATTTGTATCAACCAACTTTTGCTTACAAGCATAGCGACTTAACAACGTTATGTCGTATGACTTTACAAGCATATTAGCCATAAATGCCAATCGTACATCGCATGCTCTAGTACGCCTAGCTATACCAGAAAGACCAACAAAAACTATATGCATATTTGTATTCCACTTAATACTTTTAATAAAACGAAATCATTCTATGGCGTTATCACTTTACAAGGATTGTCTGTCTAATGAAATCATATATATCTTTAGTTGCAACACCATCTGCGACTATAATATTCTTTAATTATTTAGATCCATTCTACACGCCCCTGTTTATAATCCACCTAAAATTTCCCAATACAAAAGTTGCTTTTTGTTTGACATACAGGGGCTCTCATAAAAAAAGAGTTATTACTCATTTTACTCTTCAATTATATTTTTGTATATTACCATATAATCGTTATATCTATCTTCTTTTGCGAAATGTTTTAGTGCATAGTCCCGGCATATTTGTTTTGAAAAAAGAGATTTATCACATATCTCTTCAATCGCATTTTTCAATTCAATAATATTACCCTTTTCAGTCACCATGCCGACTTCTTCTGTAACACTTTCAACACTTCCTCCTGTATTGTATGTGACTACAGGCGTTCCACATGCTATTGCTTCGAGATTGACTGTAGGGTAATTGTCTTGGTAGGTAGGATTAACAAAAACATCGGCATTAGAATATAATTCAGCCATTTCTGACACATTCCTAGTTCTCCCTATTCCAATAATAGTATTAGGAAGCTTCCGTAGTTGCGTATTATTCAAGCCAACAATAACTATTTGATATCTATCCCTGTCAATTATTTCATTTAACTTCAACAAATCTGGCAGGCCTTTTTCCGGTGTCCATGTTGATGAAACTCCTAAAATAATCCTCTTATTCCAAACATTCTTTAAATACTTACTTCTAGTGTTATAGATTCGGAACTGACCCAAATCTATACCATTATTTATAGTCTTTATATTATACGTTCCCAGGAATGAGTTTTTAACATAATTACCAAGCCATTGAGAAGGTGTAACAATCTCTACTTTATTGAGACCAAGAAACCATTTCTTTTTATCATGATACATTTTTCGTGAGAAATCAAAGAAATAGGTTCTTGGGAATACATATCTATTGGGACAATTATGACATTCTTCTTTCCATTTATAACAACCAGTATTCTCAAAATGAGAACATCTACCAGTGAATGACCAACAATCATGCAAAGTCCACACTATTGGAATGTTCTTGTATTTTAGATACTTGAACAACAACTTAAGGTTAATCCAATCTCCATGGATATTATGCAAATGAACAATATCTGGATTACATTTATCTATAAAATTAATTGCCCTTTTTGTAGTACTCATTGATCTATAGCCTGTCAGACCTGTAAGCCTGTGAATAAAGAAAGTTATTCTAACAGCCAACCACACAGGCAATTTTGACATCACATACAAATTAGGTGCTTCTTGATATGAAAAGGCACATAGCATATACCCTTCGTGCCCATTTGCTATAATGGTATCATTAATTTCTTTCATAATTCTACCAGTACTCCCGAACTGATAGTTCTGATTTATCTGAAGAATTTTCATATAATAGTATTTTTAATTTGAGTTGTAGATCCTGTCATACAAAGAATACCTAAGTACAGCATTGTGGTAATCATTATACTGCCAAGCCCATGAAGTGTTAAGCTACCAATAAGTGGCACAAAAAATGGAATCGCAAAGAAGTATGAGAATTTAAATCTTTTTATACGTTTTACTAACTTATATTGGCGTTTGTAAATTCCGAAATATGTAAAGTACAGCAAAATCACTCCTATTATTCCATAAGCTGCAACATCCTCTAAAAGGAAATTGTGTGCCATGTTTTCAATGCCATAATCACTAAAACTTCCTAACCCAAAAAGCCAGTATAAATCATTAGAATTTAAAACATTAAAATATTGTTGCCAAATTTCAAAACGCCCATTCGAAACATTGTCTGATCTTTCCAAAACTTCTATACGGAGAGTAATCGCTTCTATAAGCGATTGCCCAAATGGTGATAACAAAAATATGGTTATACCGATTCCGAGTAGGGTGACTAGAAGCATCGTTTTACTTATTTCCTTTGCATTTAAGAACACAGACCCAAAAAGAACCAATGCATACAAAACAATCCCCATTCGCGATCCACACATCATCGTAAGAACACCTAAAATAAAAACAGCCACCAAATAGAAAAACTGAGAGAATTGTTTCCTAGAATAATAAGTGACACTAAGGACGCTTAAGACAAAAGCAATTTCAATAGAGAGCATATTGGGGTCATTACCTACGACAGATACTCTCTGTGCATCATTCATACCAAAAATACTGGCCGACATCGCAGAAACAATACCTACAAGCAATGCTATTGTGGCTTTTAAAGCAATATTAAAAGAATCACTAGCAATCTTTACATTTGAACTTAAAAAAACAAAAAACAAAATATTTGCGACGGTCTTAATTGGCATTACCGCACCCATTCTATAATCATCATTTCGAAATAAATATTGCATAGAATACAATAATAATAATATAGCAAGCAATGGTATAGAAGGTTTTTTCTTGTCTTTAATAAAATGGATTAGTACTGCAACAAAACATATAACTATGGACGCAGAAATACCTCCAAATCCCAAGGCTTTTGTATTTGGGATTCCTATTGCTATCATATACATTTGATTCTCGAGTGACATGTTAACCGATAACAATACAAAAACGACAGAGAACAACATCGAAAGAATAGTAGGAGTACCATCAGAAAAATATAGGCAACTTAAAACCGATAACAATCCACCTATTAATAATATAATTAAGTATTTAAAAGAGAATAATGAATTCATGTTCTATTTAAAAGTTATACCCTATTTTAAAATAATACAATTATAATAGTTCAAAATCAACAAATACAAATAGTTTCTTTCTATTAATCATCTCTTCTCAAGACTGTTCATCTTGTTTCGGCTCAATTTCATTTATAATATCTGAGCACTTCCAGTAGAGACGAAATCAGTTCTTTCAGATATTGAGTGGGAGATATACCAATCGTTTAGCTGATTAAAATTAAAACAAAAAAAATATCCACTTGTCCCGTCGAATCCCAAATTTCTAACCATTGTCAATTTGGAAAGAACACAATACATTCTAACAGCCATACACTCCATAAACTCAGTCGTCATTTTTTTAACAATGCTAGACCTTTGTCAAAGGAAACTAAGGCTTTTGGAGAAGTAATTTATTTTTTTAATACCCAAAATTTAATAAAACCAAGGAATGTACGCACCGACCGTTTTAGGGGTGTTTTACAATATCTCAATTGGCCCCTATGATAATATTTTATCATTTCTATATACAATTTTACAGAAGGTTTCATATAAAAACAACTCTTTGTAATTTCGAACCTACCATAATTCAAATCCACCTCATCCTTTACATAATGCTTTATGCCATATTTCCATTTTTCTATATTCTGTTTGGTATGATAATCAGAATTCTTAATTGACAGCTTAGAAGAAACTCCTATGCCATAATAATAAATGCTTGTTACTTGAGGCAAGTAATATGCTCTTTGAATATTAAGGTGGGGCTGTGCGTCATAATTACTTTCTGTAAGATTTAATCCCCTGCCTTCTAAAAATGGCGCAAATGCAGAACGTACGCTCTTGGTCATCATTAAAGAACGTCCGCTAATAATTCTTCTTGCTTTTAAGCTCCAAAGTCTATGCCCTGTCAAAACAGCATCCTGCTTAAAGACATGTTTCTCTCCATTTGGCAATACATACATCCAGTCTGAATAAATACCTATCGGCTTTGTAGTGTCAATATTTTGCTCTTTTATCAATTTCTGTATAGCTTCAAAATATCCTTCACAATATTCATCATCACCTGCCAAAGATCCAAACAAATCATAATCTGGCAAGTAACTCTCCGCTTTTTCTAAATTACCATATATCCCTAAATTATGCTCGTTGCGATGTATGTCCATAATCTCAGGATATTTTTTTTTATAATCCTGCAGAATCTCCCAAGTATGGTCTTTCGAACAATCATCACTTACAACAATCTTATAGAGCCCCCATTCCCTTTGGCATAAAAGAGAATCTAAAGCCCTGCTGATTACTTTTTCTTGATTATAGCTTATTATACGAATAACTATTCTTTTCATTCTTACTGTTATTAATGTTTTAGATTCAATTTTGCCATTATCATATTCTTCAAATCTTCATCTATAAGATAAAAAAACTTACAACATGCAAAATACACAATCCCCCCTAGAAGTCCTCCTGTCAAGAGTTGGGCCCATAAATTTGTTAACCAATGAGTACTCAGCCATATTATAGCAACCATAACGGCCAATGATAAAAAAATTTTTCTCCAGTCTCTTAATTGCATAAATATTGTATATCCAAATTTACTACCAATAACAGATGCTTCTATAATATAGCTTAAAAATGCGCCTATAAATGCAGCCCAAGCCATCGCCTCTACTCCATATGGTATAGATATACCAATAGCGAATAAAGATAATGGGCTTGTAATAAAATATAATTTCATATACAAAGATGTGTTACCCACACTACGTAATAAAGATGTATGGGTTGCACCCATTGGTAAAAACATTCTTGAGAGCAACAATGCTTGAAGTAAAGGAATACATGCTGCCCACCGTTCTGTAAATAGAATAATTACTATTGGTTTTGCTAACAAAGCAAGAATAATTATAACAGGGCTAACGACTAGCATCGTATTAAACAACACTTTTCTATATACACTCAGTAGTCTATCCTTGTCATCTTGAACTTCACATAACGCGGGAAATGTAACTGTTGAAAGCACATAAAACATTGTTTCTGACGGGACAGCTGCAAAGGTCTGTGAACGTGAAAAAAAACCAACTTGGTCTTTTTCATAATATCGACCTATAAGAATATTTGACAGATTACGATTCACTACTCCTATTATTCCTGTAACCAACAATTTTGATCCATAATTCCATAAATGGCGCAATGAATCAACGTTGAAAGGGCGATTGGGATGCCATTTTGTAAAAAAGGGGAAGAGGATCACTCTTAATAATGTTGAACATAATGTCTGAGCCACCAATGCCCACACGCCATAATCAAAATATGCCATGGTTACACCAACAACACCACTAAAAAACGTCCCTATTAGTGTCAGGATTGCAAGCGGCTTAAAGTTCATTGCCTTCGTCAGTTTGGACTGCTGAACAATATTTAATGAACCTAAAACAAAATTCAATCCAAGTACTCGAGTGAGTAAAACAAGCTGCTCTTCGTGATAGAATGAAGCTATTAGAGGAGCCCCACAAAAAAGAATAAAATAAATAACAACAGCTATAGCAACATTAAAATAAAATGCAGTTGAGTAATCATCGTCGTTACAATTTTTCTTTTGTATTAAAGCTTCCCCGAAACCGCTAAGGATAAAGACCTCAGATATTGCAATAAAGATTGATAGCATGCCTATCAATCCAAAATCGCCCGGCGATAATAATCGAGTTAGCAGTATCATAAATACAAAACCAAGTCCTCTCGACGCGATGTTCTGTATAAACGTCCATGCTAATCCTGAAAAGAACTTATTTCTTACTGATTCTGCCATTAATTCAATGCATGATAATAAATTATAAAACTTCCAAATGAGTTCCTATCAAAAATTGTTTAATAATCTTACAACTTCTCCTACCTCTGCCATAGTAATTGCTGGGCCAATGGGTAAACTCAGTTCCTCATCAGCCAGACGTTCTGTAATAGGCAAGCTCAACTGTGGGACATTCCATGCCTCTTTAACATAGCACTCCTGCTTATGTGGTGCAATGGGATAATGACATACTGTACCTACACCTTTCTCTTCCAGATAGTCATGAAGCCTATCTCTATTCTCCTTGCCTTTTACGATGATTGGGAACAAATGGTATGCATTCTGCTCATCAGGGAGCAAGTCTGGCAATGTAATCAATGGATTGTTGATGTGCTCATAGTAATAATAAGCGACCTCTTTACGATGCTGGTTATCTTCTACCAGATACTTCAATTTGACATCCAGTACAGCTGCCTGAATTTCGTCCAATCGACTGTTACGACCAGCATACTTGAATACATACTTCTTCTGACTGCCATAGTTTGCCAAAGCGCGAACAGCAGCAGCCAACTCAGGATCATTAGTTGTAACAGCACCACCATCACCAAGAGCGCCAAGGTTCTTACCAGGATAGAAGCTATGACCTGCAGCATCACCAATAGAACCAGTCACCCTACCATCAGTAAACTTACAGCCATGACTCTGAGCACAATCCTCAACGAGTTTCAGGTTATACTTCTTGCATAGTTCACCAATCTTTTCAGTATAGGCGATACGACCATACAGATGTACAATGGCAATAGCCTTTGTCTTAGGCGTGATTAATCCTTCTATCAGGTCGTCATCGATCTCCAATGTATTTGGCTTTGGTTCACAAAGAACAGGAACGAGTCCATTCTCTGTAATACCCAAGATGGTGGCAATATAGGTATTTGCAGGCACAATCACCTCATCACCCGGCTTCATCACGCCCATCTCTATATATGCACGGAAGATCCAAATGAGAGCATCTAATCCATTCGCACAACCAATGGTATATTTTGTACCAATGAACTCCGAGTAGTGCTTTTCGAACTGCTCATTCTCTTTTCCTTGAAGGTACCAACCTCCATTCACAACACGGCTTACAGCCTCGTTAATCTCAGCTCCATGCAGAGCTGTTACGTCCTTTAATGAAAGAAAAGGTATATTCATAATCTAATTAATTCTATGTTAATCTTTACTCATCGGCTTTAAAAGTTTAGCAGGTGTACCTGCCCAAATCTCGCCTTCTGGAACATCTTTGGTTGCAACTGCATTAGCAGCCACCATTGAATACTTACCCACCACTTTGTAGGCAATCAAAGTTGAGCCAACTGCCAAATCGGAGCAATAGCTCAAACGGGAATAACCGGTCATAATAGCTCCTACAGAGCAATGGCAGATATCATCTATATACGTATCATGTCCTATGCTGCAATTTGCCATCACAAGGCTACACTTACCAATATGAGCATTGGGGCCAATATAACAGTTGTACATCACAAAGGCACCTGGGCAAAGTGTTGCACCTTTACCAATAAATGCAGACTTATGCACAATCGTTGCAAGCCTGTCCTCTGGAATATTTGCAGCAGCAAACATCTCAGCTGTCTTGTAATTACGTCCTACAAGATGAATAGCCCAAGAGAAATAATAGTCGGTGGTTTCTAACAGTCGTGGCAAGTCTTCCAACTTACCAACAACAGGAAAACCATCAACCACTTTCTCGAAATCATTCAAGAAACCAGCCACCTCCCATTCAAGGTCGCCGAATCGATTACGATTATCTTCTATGCAAGAGGCAATAACGCCACCATTACCCTCTCCACCAATTATTACAACTTTCTTACTCATAGCAGAATTACTCTATTTATATTTTGCTAATAATTTTCTTATGTTTTGCCAAAATCTTCTCAGCCATCTTCAGCATTGGAGGGCCAATGAACTTGCCTTCCTTAACTGCAACGCCCTTGCCTTCAGCTTTAGCCTCTGCTGTCAGTTGTACCATCTCCTCAGCCCAAGCTACTTCTTCCTCAGATGGAGCGAAATATTGGTTGACCAATGGCAACTCTTTGGGATTCAGTACCAACATACCTTCAAATCCAAGGTTCTTGGCAAGAATTAGATTCTTCTCCAAGTCTTCAAGGTCATGTACCTTGATATGAACCGTATCGATTGGTAACACTCCTGTTGCACGAGCAGCATTTACAATGGCATTGCGTGCATAGAAGATACTCTGGCCTTCTGGATCATGTTTTCCTCCGAGGTCAGTCACATAGTCCTCACAACCGAATGCAACAGCTATGACTCTATTGCAAGCGGTACATATTTCCTTAATCTCAACAATAGCACCTGCAGTCTCAATAAGTGGAATGAGCTTGAATGTACCTACTGGTATATGCTTCTCATACTCTATGGTCTCAAGAAGTTTGCCTACGAAATAAACATCCTCCTCCTTCGTCGACTTTGGATACATGAATCCAGTTACGCCAGGAATAGTGAGTTGATAGAGATCCTTCAACAGTTCCCCACTCTCACGGTCATTGACACGTGGAAAAATCAATTTACCCTGAGCCTCCGGTCTAGTAACAAACTCTTTGATGTTATCACGAGCCTGCTGCTTGTCAACAACAGGAACAGAGTCCTCAATGTCAAGCAGTAATACGTCTGCATCTCTACGCAGGCTACTATCAAGCAACTTTGGGTTATGCGCAGGCACAAACATCAAACTGCGCATCAAATAATTCTCTTCCATTTTTTATTTATTTATATCTCTTTTCTTAACAAGAACATTGCGACGGAAGGATATGACATCCTCGCCACGTTGATTGTAACCGATGGTTTCTACATAGATGATTCCGCGGTCTGGTTTTGACTTTGACTCACGCTTGCTGATGATACGAGTTCGTGCATATATTGTGTCACCAATAAAAGTTGGAGCCAAATGCTTAATATCCTCATAGCCAAGGTTTGCAATTGCCTTACCACTAATATCGGGTACGGTCATACCTACTACTAGTGAAAACACCAGTGTACCAACTACGAGTGGTTGCCCATGTTGATTATGGCTGGCATAATCTACATTGGTATGCACTGGATGGTGGTTCATCGTTAAGAGTGAAAAGAAATTGTTATCACTCTCGAAAATAGTCTTGGAAAGAGCGTGTTTTATCTCAGCACCCTCTTCAAACTCTTCATAATATAATCCTAAAACTGACTGATTCATATTATTATTGATTTCTAAATTCTATAAACTCATCGTAATCACGGATATAATCCTCTTTCTTATATATCTCACTTGCCAATACCATAGCCACTGCGCCAGAAGAAAAATCTTCCAAATCACGCCACATGCCCGGCTTTACATACAAACCTTGATATGGTCTATTCAAGAAGAAAGTACGTTTACACTTACCATCATCTAAAGTAACAGTAAAAGAACCCGATGCTGCAATGATAAGCTGCTCTAATTCTCTATGGGCATGGGATCCTCGGTTTTCTCCTCCAGGAACATCGTAGAGATAATATACACGCTTCACATCAAATGGAAGCGTTTCTCCATTTTCTACAACAGTAAGGTTTCCCTTGCGGTCGCTATGATGCTTATCCAACTCTATGATAGAGCAATCAAAAACATTATATTTTGCCATCGCTCTTCAATTTTAAGAATTCGTCATATTTGCGAATATAATCCTCTTTGATATAATGCTCAGAACCAAATTCCAAGGCAAGAGAATTAGTAGAGAAGTTCTCTATCTCGCGCCATAATCCTGCAGGAACATAAAGTCCATAATAGGATCGGTTGAGTGTATATTTCTTTTTCTGCTGGCCATCGTCCACTATCACATCGAAAGCACCAGATAGAGCAATAATAAACTCATTATTCTTTAGAAATGCATGCCCTCCTCTACTTTCTCCTCCAGGCACATCATATATCCAATATGTCCTTTTTATCTCAAACGGAATCTGCATATTATTCTCAGCAAAGGAAAGATTTCCTCTTGCATCAAGAAACTTTGGCAGTTCTATTATTTTACAATCGTTGATGGTTTTCATTGGAAAAGTTTTTCAAGGAAGTACAATCTGGTTATTAATACTATTAATAATATCATTAATAATATTCTGGGAGGGTGAATTATCTGGTATTAAAGTTTTCTGCAAAAACTTTGTACGCTTATCTTTTAGTGGATCCTCTTCTCTAAGTACGCATTGAATAAAGTGTTCTATGTCATCTGCATTCTTCGCAAAATAATAATATTCGAGGCATCTAAGACCGAAGGGATTATACAGTTTGTCTAATGGTTCGTTATTCAGCGTTCTCATAACGGGTTTATTTACATACAAATACTCTATCAAGAAAGAACCACTATCATGTATCATTGCATCACTTGTAAGAAACAAATCGGAATAGTCTCCTTCTACATATATTGTATTTGGCATTTCACTCCACTTTTTATAATATAATTCTGTTTTGTTTTTTCCCCATAGCTTTATCAATTTATTCTTTAATAGTGGATGTGGTTTAAATGCAATTTGAACTTTGTCTTTATATTTTTCGGCAAGTTGAATCATATTATCATAATACATCAAGAAACACGAATAATTCACAGTTCCCGTTCCTTCAATGGAATGATGTGGAGCCCATATGATTTTCTTATATTTATTATTTTTTATTTTCCAGGAGTTAACTATTTGTTCGTTTTCAGGATATAAAAATCTCTCAATGCCCGGATATCCCGTAATTACAGCGTTAACTCCTTTATTCCGAGAATATTTAACAGCATAACTTTTATGCTCGTTTGTTTCAATATATCTTCTCCAAACTAAATTATGTAAATATTCATCATAGGCCATTTTATAATCCGCCAATTCATTAAAATAATAACCGACGTAAACTGTTAAGTAGTCTATAAAATTTTCAATATAGTATCTCTCATCAATTAATCCCTTATATGGATTTGTATAAAAAAGAATATCTGCTTCTATATCCTTTCGAATGTTTATGTACTTATCTTTATCATTGTCGTATGACTTTAATACATTATAACCCTTATCTCTAAAATAATTAAAGCTCGCTTCCATTCTGTCCAACATATTTTGTCTTCCATTATTAACTATTGGACATATTAATATCAATGGTTCAAATTTGGGGTTAATAGACATCAGTTTATAAACATTATCATACTTCCATGCATCAATAGAAACAGCAAGAAATACACAATGAATCGTTTGTTTATTTTTCAGATTCTCTAAAGCCTTCTTTTGATATTTTGGAACGCTTCTTATTATCTTTATTTCATGATAATATTTCCTTTTGTTAAATACATCAATGACAAATTTAGGCAACATTCCCTTTATTGTAGACTTAACAACATTCATAGTTATGTTTGATAAATTCATTATAATGAGTTTAGAGACTGTCTAAAGCTCCTTTAAAAACGACTAAAAAATCTTCAATATCCTTTACATCGATAGTACCTAATGCACAAAGACGGAAAGTATTTGTGGTCGATATTTTACCTGGATAGATTGTGAAACCACGCTCGTAGCAATAGTCGTGAACCTTCTCAAAACTCCACTTAGGATCATCTGGGTACTTTACAGAAACAACAAGGCCTGATTGTATTTCATCTTTAATGGCCTCCTTCAATCCCAGTTCGGCAACACCTTTCTTGATGGCCTCAAAGACTCTGCGATGACGTGCAAACTTTGCTTCTTCACCTACCTCAAAGTACTCTTTCAGAGCCTGAATAGTAGCATAGATCGTCTGCACTGGTGGGGTAAAATGCATCTCACCGGTCTTCTCAAAACACTCATACTGCATATAGAGGTTGCAATAGTATGATCGTGTAGGATAGTTCTTAGATGCCTCAATGATAGACCTGCGGCCAATAATGAAAGACAAGCCAGACATAGCCATCAAGCCCTTCTGGGCAGAAGCCATACAGAAGTCCACATTATCTTTCACCATGTCGAAAGGAATCATTCCTAAAGAAGCTGTTGTATCTGTAATAAAGATAGCACCATGTTTGTGAGCCATAGCGCCTATCTCTCGGATAGGATTCAGCACACCAGTACCTGTCTCGTGGTGGCAGCAATATACAACAGCCACATCTGGATTCTCGTCCAAAGTCTTTTCAACATCCGCCAGATTAGGCTGCTCATAAACGCTTGACTTCAAATCAATGTGTGGTATGTGGTACATCTGGCATACCTCAACGGCACGAGTATTATAAGCACCATTGTTTACAATCAGAATCTTCTTCCCTTCTGGAACAAGTGAGTTGATACAAATATCAATATTGATGGTACCAGAACCGCAGAACAACACAGAAGTAAATTCTGGTTCAGGTGCATGAGCCACTTTGCACAAGTCACTACGCAGGCCTTTCATCAAACCAGCAAACTCTTTCTCACGGGGGCAAATATCAGGTACTACCTGAGCATATTTGACTGTATCTGTTGTTGTCGCCGGACCAGGGTTCAGCAACACATTTCTTTTAATTGGTTCCATACTTAATTTTTCAACCACGAATTACACAAATTATATGAATTACTTATCCAAGAAAGACATAAGAGCTTCCTTGTTCTGAATAGGCGTGGTGGTAGGTCTGCCAAGGTCTTTGCGATTGCCTTTCTTGACTTTCACCTCTAAGAAGATAGGACCGTCAACAGATTTGAGATTTGAGAGTTGTTTCTCAAGATCTGCTTTATTATCAACACTGATAATCTGTTTGTATCCAACGGCCTTTGCCACAGCCGGCAAATCAATCTTTAATCCTACGGTAGGCTGGCCACCAACAGAGTCATGAGCACCATTATTGAAAACAACGTGAACATAATTTTTGGGAGCCTTATTAGCAACAATAGCCATGCTACCCATATGCATAATGCTGGCACCATCGCCATCAAAGCACCATACCCTTCTATCCTGCTTAGCGAGTGCAATGCCCAAAGCAATCTGAGAGGCGTGACCCATAGAGCCTACGGTCAAGAAGTCACGCTCATGGCCTTCATTCATCGCTGTACGATATTCGAAAAGCTCACGAGAGATCATACCTGTAGTAGATACAATGGCATCCTTCTCACCAAGCGCTGCAGCTACTGTCTGGATGGCTTCCTCACGACTCATGGTGAGGTCGTTCTTCTCTACATTCTGAAGGGTATAGGCATCGAATGTATCCTTCTCAATGACTATTGCATAACATTGCTTAGTAGCCTGCATAAAGGCAACAGCCTTTTTAATCTGGGCTTCAGCCTTATCCTCTTCTTTAGAAAGAACAGTATAGTCAATGCCCATCACATTCAGCAGACCTGTTGTAACTTTTCCTTGCTTTACGTGCTGAGGTTCATCGTGAACGCCTGGTTTTCCACGCCAACCAATCACCAACAGAACAGGTATGTTATAAACATCTGGGTCTGTCAATGAAGCCAGAGGGTTAATAATATTGCCTTGGCCGCTGTTCTGCATATAGACTACAGGAATCTGGCTGGTAGCCAAATAATGGCCTGCTGCCAAACCCATAGCGCCACCTTCGTTAGCAGCAATGATGTTGTGTGCAGCATCAGCATGGTCGGTGATATAAGCACAAAGATTCTTCAGCAAAGAATCAGGAACGCCAGCATAGAAATCAATGCCATAGCTAGCTAATGTATCATAGAAAAATTTTGGAGAAATCATAGTTTACTTTTTCTTAGTTCCTGGAATAAGATTCAAAATCTGCTTGATAGGCATGCAGTATTCATCAGAAGCCTCCAAACAACGGGTGGTTTCAAGAATACGTTCTGCACATTTTACCATGGCAGGATAAGCAGAACGCAACATGTGGTTGGCGTAAATCACCACATTGATTCCCCAGCTTGCCAATTCTTCTTCTGTGAACTGTGCGTAAGTGGTAGGAACAGCCACAATAGGTGTGTGATTATCTACCTCACGGAAACGCTGGCAGAACTCCTTAATGTCCATACCATCCTTGTTCTTACTATGAATCATAATACCATCTGCACCTGCAGCTACATAAGCATGACAACGCTCCAAAGCGTCATCAACAGGCTTTCCGGCAATCAGACTCTCACAACGCGAGATAATCATAAAGTCACGTGTTACCTGAGCCTCTTTACCTGCACGGATCTTGGCGCAGAAGCCCTCAATGGTATCCTGTGTCTGAACAGCATCCGTTCCAAACAGAGAGTTCTGCTTCAAGCCCACCTTATCCTCAATGATTACGGCACTCACACCCAGACGCTCCAGAGTACGAACCGTGAATACAAAGTGCTCTGTCTTTCCACCGGTATCACCATCATAGATAACGGGCTTAGTGGTTACCTCCAGAGAGTCGTTCAGGTCATGCAAACGTGTGGTTAGGTCAACAGCTTCAATATCTGGCTTACCTTTACTGGTAGAGTCAGTAAGTGAAGAAGCCCACATACCATCAAACTCGCGAATCTCATTGCCCACCTCAACCTTGGTGTGCTCAATAATAAGACCAGTGAGACCGCAGTGGCTCTCCATGATACGGACAATAGGCTTGGCCGTTATCAATCGACGCAGGCTCTTCAAACGTGCCTGAGGGGTGGTTCCAAGGGATTCTAATTCCTCTGCAAGACCACTGGAAGTAATACCCTTAGTGTAAGGGATTTCAATTACCTTACCGCCTAGTGATTCCATCACTTTGAACACCTCATCACGGATGTACTTATCGGGGCCTTCCAACCAATCATCACCATGAATAATGTAGTCGGGTTTGTACTTTACGAGATTGGGAACATAGCTCCAATCGTCCTGAGGCACTACATCTGCTACGCCATGAATAGAACGTACAACTGTCTCACGTTGCTCGTAAGTCAGGTAAGGAAGACGTTTGTGCGTTGCGATTGCCTTGTCTGTATAAAGGCCAATAACAACATCTCCGTACTTTGCACCTTCATTGATGATGTTAATCAAACCTGGGTGCATGATGTCGGCAATCATGCCAAGATAAACTTTCTTTGCCATATTATTTATCGATTTTAATGTTTTCTTCTGCGTATTTCAGATCTTGTGTGTCATCAATCTCATACCACTGTAGATTATCTACTTTCAAAACGTTCATTGGAGTAATCCGTTGCGACACATCTAATAATTGGAACTCATAACCCAATTTCGGTTTCTCATCTACTATTTTCTCGTACTCGTAGCAAAGAATCTTGTAGAAGGAATTGCTTATTTTATGTATTCCCACCAACTCGCCTGATGGAGTGATTTCGTCTTTATTGACAGAGCAATTAATCAGTTCACACTTCTCATTCATCTGAACATAATACTGATCCTGGAACTTAGTTACAGGTGTTATCAGCATTGCAGAATCAAAAGGACAATCAAGAAGTGAGGTAATCGCCAATTTCTCAAACACCAAGTCTGATTCAAGAAGAATGAAGCTATCCTCCCTTATTATCTCACGGCAGTTCCAAAGCGTATACATGCTGTTTGTCTCAGCAAAGCATGGGCTAAATACACACTGCACCTGTGGATATTGCTCCTTTAATGACTCATAGTGTTCTTTATGGTAGCCTGTACCAATAATTATCTTCTCTATACCGCATTCTATGAGTGTCTCAATACTGCGGATAACCATAGGTTTTCCTTTATAAGGAATAAAACCCTTTGGAATTAAATCTGTATAATGGCCAAACCTGGTTCCCATCCCTGCGGCCATGATTACTGCAGTCTTTATTATTCCCATACTTTTTATATTGAAAAACTTCAACTAAACATGTTCTAAGGTTCCACTATTAATCTCTTCTTTCATCTCATCAATAACCTTCAAAAGATACTGTCCATACTGGTTTTTCAGCATGGGCTTAGCGAGCTCTCGCATCTTTTCTTCAGAGATCCAGCCGTTACGATAAGCAATGCCCTCCAAGCAAGCTACCTTCAATCCTTGACGTTTCTCTATCACCTCCACAAAGGTGGATGCTTCAGCCAGAGAATCGTGCGTTCCAGTATCAAGCCAAGCGAAGCCACGGCCAAAGACCTGAACTTTCAGTTCACCATCATTCAAGAATTCTTGATTGACAGTAGTAATCTCCAATTCACCGCGTGCTGAGGGTTTGATGTGCTTAGCCACATCAACCACTTTGTTCGGATAGAAGTAGAGACCAACTACTGCATAATTGCTTTTTGGTTCCTTGGGCTTCTCTTCTATAGAAAGGCAATTACCTTCTCTATCAAACTCGGCAACTCCATAACGCTCTGGATCTGATACCCAGTAGCCAAATACAGTAGCTTTACCATTCTTATCTGCATCATTTACCGCATTGCGGAGTAACTTGGTAAAGCCTGCGCCATAGAAAATATTATCACCAAGCACCAAACAAGCAGAATCATTACCAATGAATTTTTCTCCAATAATGAAAGCTTGGGCCAGTCCATCAGGTGATGGTTGCTCTGCATACTCAAAGTGTACTCCATAATCAGAACCATCACCAAGCAAGCGTTTAAATCCTGGCAGGTCGTATGGAGTAGAGATAATCATAATATCTCTGATACCAGCCAGCATCAGAGCTGAAATAGGATAATAAACCATTGGTTTATCATAAATCGGGAGCAATTGCTTGCTCACACCCTTTGTTATAGGGTAAAGTCTTGTGCCGGATCCTCCAGCGAGTACTATTCCTTTCATATTTCAATTATTTTTAGAATAAATAGGAGATTGCAACTTGGCAAGCATGAGCTTTTCCACTTGTAAGCGATTTAGAGGTGCCTTCGGTTAAATCTACTTGTTGTATTTCTCCTGTTTTACGCAATGCCAGATTATACGATATTCTAACCTGAACTTTATTAAACACAACGCCACCAATGCCAAAATTCCAACTGAACGTGGAACTTTGGTTAACCCAGCGGCGCTCCAAATCATGTCCTGTGGTTTTGCCCTTTCCTGAGACTATCAATTGGTCGTTGCTTCCCATACTCCATCCAAACTGAGGACCAGTAAATACGAAGCCATAAGCAGTATCCATATCTTGAAAGACAATGTTATAGCGGACATTTATAGGAAACTGAAATGAGTAGTAATGTATTGTTTCAATATCACTATAGCTCTTTGATGTAGCACTCCTTCTATCAAACAGGGCAGATAAATCAATGCCCAAATTCGAATTTGGTATATTGTACAACACTGTTGGACCAATAATGAATCCTGGGCGAATCTTATCTATATACCCTTTATAATCGTCATCATTAACAGTAAATTTACTAATATTAAGTCCTCCGGTAATACCAACCTTAAACTGAGCATAAGAGGGTGTAACAATTAATAAACTCAAGATAATTAATAATGTTGTTTCAATTTTTTTATGCATGTGCTTTAGTTTAGATTCAAACTAGGGGTCCGTATTATCAGGTTATTGAACCTTATAATTTATGAGAGACCCTGATGAGAGCCTGCCCCTAGAAAATCGATTTTTTTTATTTATTGCATCTCTGCAGTTTATTTATTTAATCTACCATAATATAGGAGAATAATACTACACAAAATAATATCACTGCAATGACAATAAAAACAGCCTTTAATATTTTCTCAATATCCATATTGTGTTGATTTTGTATATTAATACCCGTTTGGATTATTTTTTTGCCAATTCCAGCTATCACGTACCATTTCGTCAATGCCATACTTGGCCTCCCACCCCAATTCTGCCTTGGCTTTGGCTGGATTGCAATAGCATGTGGCTATATCACCTGGTCTGCGAGGTTTAATCACGTATGGAACATTGACACCATTAACCTTAATAAAGGCATTTACAACATCGAGAACACTATAGCCATGGCCTGTGCCAAGGTTATAAATGCCAAGACCGCACTTGCGCTCAATAGCCTTTAAAGCAGCTACATGGCCTGAGGCCAAATCACAGACATGGATATAATCACGAACACCTGTGCCATCAGGTGTGTCGTAGTCATTGCCAAAGATACCTAACTCTTTGCGGATGCCAACCGCAGTCTGTGTGATATAAGGCATGAGGTTGTTGGGTATGCCATTAGGATTCTCACCTATCATGCCGCTCTGATGAGCACCAATAGGATTGAAATAGCGCAACAGCACCACATTCCACTCTGGGTCAGCTTTTTGTACATCCATCAGCACCTCTTCGAGCATACTCTTGGTTTGACCGTAAGGATTGGTACAATGGCCCTTGGGGCATTCCTCGGTGATAGGAATAATGGCAGGATCACCATAAACCGTAGCAGAGCTACTGAAAATGATGTTCTTACACTGATGCTGGCGCATCACATCCAAGAGGATGAAAGTGCCAGTCATATTGTTATGGTAGTATTCCAAGGGCTTTGATACAGAGTCGCCAACGGCCTTCAGGCCTGCAAAGTGAATGACTGCATCAAACCTGTTTTCATCAAACACCTTTGAGAGTGCTTCCTTATCGCGCACATCAACCTCATAGAAAGGAATCTCCTTTCCAATTATCTTTGCAACACGTCGCAAAGATTCTGGATTGCTGTTCACAAGGTTGTCTACAACAACCACACTGTGTCCAGCCTTATCAAGTTCTATAATGGTGTGGCTACCAATGTAGCCCGCACCACCTGTTAAGAGTATGTTCATTGTCTAATCCTTTTCAACGTGTAGTTAATCAAACACCACGAAATGCATATTGATTCGTGGGCTCTATTCCTTTATTCTCCATAAACAGTTGGTCTCAAATCATCTATCAATGCAGATGATACGACTTCCTTGTTTTGATATGATATTGCATGGAATTGACTATTGAATTTGAGACACAAAGATGTCACGAACATTGATAACAACTTGACATAAACTGCACTGAGTTTTTTAGCCTCTTCCTTATCGAAATGAGGAAAGTATTTCAATGCCGAGACTCCTGCCATGTGTTGACTATCTGCAGTATGCACATCCATACATAATGCTCCATAAATATTATGAATATCAGACTTCAGTGTTGTCTTTTGAAAGACATCCACCACTTCAGCATCATCAAACACCTGGAAAACACTCTTTTCTGTGACTATTTGGGGAGCTACATCAAGACTTATTCCTTTCAAAAAGTTCTCTATTGAGGATCTTAATAACAGTCTGGTTCCTTTATAACATCCATGGATGGCCATAAAAAGACACTGCCCACAATCGGAAACGGATTCTTGAAGGTATTCAAACTGGTCTTTAGAAAGAATAGGTTTCTTTGTTTTATCATCAATACACAGTCTCAACTCTTCAATAAGAACCAAATAAGAATAGAACTTCTTATGCAGCGATGATAGAAAGCCTAAGAATTCTTTATCTGCTGCCAATGGCGCAAGAGCGTAGGCTTTGACAAAATCAGCCAGTCCGTCAAAATCGTTTTTAACTATGCGTGACATAAGCACTATTCACCTTTACTAAAGGAGGCAATAATGGCATTCCATGAGAAGTTTGGTTGCTTCCTTGATTTCTTCACTTCTGCCATTTTAGATTCATTGTCCATAATACTCTCCAATGCCTTCACCAAAGTATCAAGCAGTTCTGAATTGTCATTGGAGATATTGCACACGATTGTGCCAATAATCTCCATTCTTGATTTTTTCTCACTGTTTTTAAGTTCAATGTGAAGAACATCTTTGGCGAAAGAAGCTAAATCACTATTATTCTCAAACAACTCTTTATCCTGGAACATTCTGGGAAGGACACCCACAAGATAAGAAGTGTTTGAATACAAACCATGCATCTGCTCGGAGTTATTCTTACTACTCTGAATGAAACGCTCTAAGATGTCGTCCAAAGAGAATTCCTTGTAGGCATCCATTAACCAAGATAACTCCTCGGCAAACTTGACGAGTTTGTTCTCTTTTGCCTTAGACATTTTTTTCATATTTATCTACCCTTTCTATTATTTCACTTACAATACCTGCCAGCCCCAGTTTTAATTCGCTGTCATTAATGTCATTAATGAACGTGTTAGATAACTGCCATTTAGGAATATTTGTCCTTTTAAGAATGCTCTTTGTAATGAGAAACTTCTTCCAATGAGCATCGTTCTGCACCCATTCAAGTGCTTTTTTATAGACAACCGTTCCCTGTTCTACCATCGTCATAACCAAACCTGCACATTTTAAATTGAGACTATAACTGCTAATCTTGTCTTCTATGACAACTCGTAACAAGTCAACACCAGTGTATGAAAGTGGGTCGGGCTTAACTGGCACCACATAATAAGAACTTGCAATTAAGGCACTAGTCATCCAAACAGAGGGCGTAGGCGGTGTATCTATTACAACATAGTCGAAGTTATATTCTTGATCAATGGTTGCAAGATATTTCTTCAACTTAAATTCTCTTCCTCCACCACTCTCCATGGTAATCTTATAGAGATTAAGATCACCTGGCAAGATATACAGATTGTCCTTATACTTATAAGGTTTTATATCCTTCATTTCCTTTGGTGCAACTTTCGTAGCACCTTCCACAGAACTAACAGATATAGCATTCTCTTGAAAAAGAGATACTATGGTAGGGTTCCCTGCTTTGCAGTAATCAACATACTGGTCGCCTGAAAAGAAGCACTGTGTGGCATTAAACTGGGGGTCCATGTCAATCAACAGCACCTTCTTCATCTCACGTTCCGCAAGATTATAACTGAAATTAGTGGAGAGCGTTGTTTTACCCACCCCACCTTTCATATTAATGAAACTGATAACTATCATTGTATTAACCTATCTGTTTTTTATGCTTGTTTATCTATAAAAAAGTTGAATACTTATTCCTCTATTGTTATATTCAACTTCCCTAATATAGATTGAATGATCAATTGTATATCCCCAACCACACGGGCAACAGTTGATGTATAGTTAGAATTATCCGATGCTTTTCCATACACCTCGAAAGTATTCTCTATAACCTTATAATTATCATTCACGTCCTTCTTAATGTTTTCAAGCTCTTCTTTACTTATGTATTCTGGTTGATAGTTTGAATAAAGGGTGGTAAATATATCAATAATTTTATCCGCATAGGGTTTGATAACCTCGGGGCGTATAGGATTAGCATGATGAGTAAAACCCGTGTTTTCGATACGAATAGTCCTCAAAGAAACATGTATATCCAACAATTCCTGTAAGAGTTCATGTTCCTTGCCATATACTACCCTCTCTACAGTAAGTTTTGACTCGCCATCTTTCACAACACAACTTAATGTAGGAACTACCACTACGCTCCAAGTGTGTAATACAGAGTGCATACGCAACAATGTAGTTGTATATTCGCCATCAGGCAGATTTCTACAAGCGTCAAGGAATAATTTGTACTCTCGAGCCTTGGCCTCATCCTGTATCTGCTCTTCAAACTCTACAGTTTTCTTCTCGTCACCAGATACTGGGTCACATATTACTATTTTGTATTTTGTCATAATTCGAAAAGGGTGTATTGTATTATCTATCAGACTAAACTAACTAATGGGCATTGGTGTAGAGGAACTATGTATTTGCTTCTGCATATTTCTTTTTATCATCAAGATATGCATTCCAATCATCAATTATCATTATACACTTGGTTTGCTCTTCAAGCGATTTATAAAATCGCTGAATAATGGTATTTTTCTTTATCGTTTCTTTCGTTATGTGCGGTAGCCGATAAACAATCCAAACTCTATGAAATAGTGATTGACACCTATCTTTGGGAATCGAAATGTGATTGAAAATCTCTTTTCGATTTGGGTTTGCGGGTGGGGATAATGTCAGGAGCCGCGCTCCTGTCATTGCCAATAGTCGTTAACCTTATTTAACTATTCACTCTCTCCGTACCTTGTCCCTCTCATCTCCCTTCCATGTCCCTTGCATCTCCCTTGCAACGAGCAGTGAAAATTAGAGGTAATGTTTATTATTTTTAAACAATAGCCTCACGAATACAATCAACAATATACTTCACATCCTCGTCCGATACATACGGTCCTGCGGGCAGGCACATGCCGATCTTGAAGATATCCTCTTCAACGCCATTGGTGTACACCTCACAACCAGCGTAAACGGGCTGCTTGTGCATGGGCTTCCATACCGGACGGCACTCCACCTTCTTACCCAACATAAACACGCGCATGGCCTCTACGTTATCATTAGGCTGGCAGTCGGTCACAGGGCTGTCCACCTGATGAATCACACCAGCTGCACCTCCCACGGCGGTCTTAATAACCTCCTTGTAGGCGTTCTCCTGCCCCTTCACCTTCACGCTTGGGTCGATGGTCATCGTACAGAGCCAATAGTTCGAGTCGTAGCGAGGATCTGCAGGCTGGCGGTTAATCTTCACGCCAGGGATGTCCTTCATCAGCTCCTCATACAGCTTCTGCACGTGCTTATGATGTGCGATATGCTGATCCAATACCGTCATCTGACCGCGACCAATACCTGCACACACATTACTCATACGGTAGTTAAATCCGATGGCCGTATGCTGATAATATGGATAAGCATCGCGTGCCTGTGTGGCTAACCACATAATCTGATTAGCCTCTTCTGCATTGCGGCAAATCAAAGCTCCACCGCCACTGGTGGTAATCATCTTATTACCGTTAAAGCTCAAAACGCCATACTTGCCGAACGTACCCAGCACCTGACCGTTAAACCTTGAACCCATACCCTCGGCAGCATCCTCAACAACAGGTATTTCGTAGCGGTTCGCAATCTCCATGATTTTGTCTATCTGATACGGCATACCATAGAGCGCCACCGGCACGATGGCCTTGGGCTTCTTGCCCGTCTTGGCGATGCGGTCCTTAATGGCAGCCTCCAGCAGTTCCGGATCCATATTCCATGTATCTTTCTCTGAACCTATGAAAACAGGCTTTGCCCCACAATACGTAATTGGGTGGCTCGACGCACAGAACGTGAAACTCTGCACACATACCTCATCGCCTGGGCCAACACCACAGGCCAGCAAGGCCAGATGTACAGCACCAGTACCTGCCGAGAGGCACACCACCTTGGTGTCCTTCAAAGCTTCGTTCAGATGCCATGAGGCAGGATTAGCCTCTGGCCAACGTGAATCGCCATATACTGCACTTTCATTATTGCTCGTCACAAACCTGCGAAGATCCTCCTCGAAAGCGTTCACGTTGGGGCCCATGGGCACCACCCAGTTCGTATCGAAGGCCTCTTTCACGTATTTTTGTTCCCAGCCCTCCTCGCTCATGTGAGCCAAACAGAGGTAAATTGTTTTTCTTTCTGCCATTCGTTTATTATATTATTAATTTCTTCGTATTATTTTCTCGTACTCCCGACGCATTGTCAGGAGACAGCCTCCTGTCATCGGATTTGTTCTGACTGGCAGTATCGAACTGCATCACCTTTGCGACCACCTGTGCAATCAGATATTTGTTTTGTCATCTGTCAAGAGCCAAGCTCCTGTCATTATATCGTCGTTTTAGTTAAATAGTATTTTTGAACGTTTAATTTTGTTTTCAATCAAATTCCCGTCTCTTTCACCTCGCCTCAAATTTTATCTTGACACCTTCCGACCCGATTTTTCCGACTATCCTTCCAAAACCTTCATCACTACCGTCAAAGTCCCTTTCCTAAACCGTCTCTTTCTTAACACTTCTTTACACTCTCGTATAAAACTTTCTTAAAGCTATTGCCCATTTGCCCAAAAAGTACTACCTTTGTATAGAAATGAGCTGGAAAGGCTTAATTTCCCGGATGTCTGATGAATGTCTGATAGCTCTGGAAACGGTGGTTTCGTTTTGCATTGACTGTCAGGCCGTTATGCGGAAGTTCACATTAGCTGGGAAAGCTAAAGCCATGCGGCTCCATCTTCCCACCAATATTTTACATTCTTTTCCGTTCTTATTAAAGGTGCAGGGAGAATTCGGACCCTCTTCACAAAACCGATATAAGACCCTGCACCACAATACACCATGCCCAATACATACTTGGACAAGGCGATTGAAGCTGTTCCCAAATTTGAGGAACGCATATCGCTGTTTACTAAAAAATTGCGTCTCGCACAGTATGCGGACAGTACGATCTACTCCTACCGCTTGAAGATTTCTCAGGCGGCATTGTATCTTAAGAAGCTCCCTGACAATTTTACACAGGCAGATGTCGATGACTATCTGGCCATGCTCCTGGACAGGAATTGCTACAGCTTGTTGTACTAATTTTCACTGCGGTGAAAAAGCTAAAGCCATGCGGCTCCAACCTATCACCATTTATACTATTCTCTATCTATTCTACGTTTATTTAAAGGTGCAGGGAGATGACGGGACTCCCTTAACAACCCCGCCATTAATCCCCCGCACCACAATACACCATGCCCAACAACACTTTGGACAGGGCGATTGAAGCTGTTCCCAAATTCGGGGACCGCATATCGCTGTTTACCAAAAAACTTCGTCTGGCCCAGTATGCCGACGGCAGTATCTACAACTACCGCCTGAAGATTGCACAGGCTGTACTGTACCTTAAGAAGCTTCCTGATGACTTCACACAGGCAGATGTCGATGACTATCTGTCGATGCTGCTGGACAGAAATCGCTACACTATTTCTCATTTCAAGCATACCGTGTTTGGACTGAAGAATTATTACGAGTATATGGGGCTCAAGGAACCTGGAGGACTCGTCCTCCCAAAAGTACGCAAGCCAAAGAGACTCCCGCGTGTGCTCTCCCAGGAGCAGGTGAAACGGCTTATCAGCCTCTGTGACCTGTATGACAAAGCTCTGCTCTCTACTATTTATGACTGTGCTCTCAGGGTGAGCGAGGCTTGCAGCCTCAAGTGGGATGACATCAGTTTTGACCGCCAACAGGTATTCGTCTATCAGGGCAAGGGCCAAAAGGACCGCTGTGTGACGATCTCTGCACAATTGCTGCTCCTGTTGCGTATCTTCAAGAAGAGGTTTCCCAGTGATGACTTTGTATTCAAGTCTCATGGAAGAGGAGTCGCGCCCCAGCCCATCAAGCCTGGATATGTCGCTGTCATTCTGAAGAATGCGCTGATGAAAGCCAGCCTCGACCGTACCATCACCATCCATGCCTTGCGGCATTCTGCGGCTTCCCATCTGCTTGAGAATGGCGAGAGCCTTCTGGATGTACAGAAGCGGCTCGGTCATGTACGTCTGACGACTACAATGGTCTATCTTCATGTGGCTGACATTGAACCGATGAGACATGTCCGTCTGATTGACACCATCTTCCCGCCCAAGAAGAAATGAGGACCCGTTTCGACATCGGAGAGATTATCCGCTGTCATGGAGGGGATTTCCTTGGTAAGCATAACGTCGTAGCACCTGTCAGAAGGGCTTTCACCCACATGGCCCTCTGCAGGACCAGTGCCCTTGGCGGGCATGTCGAGGTATGTCCCGAGTGCGGGGATATGCATGTCAGCTATAACAGCTGTCGTGACCGCCATTGTCCCAAGTGCCAGAACAAGGAGCGGGAAGAGTGGATTAACTGCCGCAGGGAAGAGATTCTCCCAGTGAAGTACTTCCATGTCGTCTTCACGCTGCCTGCATGTCTGCATCCCGTTGCAATGGCTCATCAGAGTATCTTCTACGACTGTATGTTCAAGGCCGCATGGGCTACCATCAAGGCTTTTGCCAAGGATGAGGGACTGCTCACAGGTATGACATCCATTCTCCATACTTGGGGCTCCAATCTGTTCTACCATCCGCACATTCACTGTATTGTGCCTGGTGGTGGGATAGACAAGCGTGGCGTTTGGCATCATCTCAAGGGTTGTAAACACAGTGAATTCCTTTTTCCAGTTGCTGCCATGAGCTCCAAATTCCGTGGCAGGTTCATGTCTCTACTCACCAGGAGACTCAAGGAGGATGGCATCCTCATTGATCAGGCTATACGTAAGCAATGCTTTTCAAAGGCATGGGTCATCAATTCCAAGCCCCCTGCCAAGGGAGTCAACCAGGTCCTTGAGTACATTGGCCGCTATGCCTACCGGGTGGCCATCACTAACTCCAGGATCCTCGACGTAACCGACTCGCAGATTTCCTATGATTACAAGATGTACAGGAAAGACGGGAAACATGGCGTCATGACCACGGAGATTGACTCCTTCCTGAATTTCCTCTCCCAGCACATACTCCCAGACAGGTTTGTCAGGATCCGCCACTACGGATTCCTCTCTCCGTGCAACCGCGAGATACTCCGCAGCATCCAGCAGCAGCTGAGTGTACCGCCTGTACCGAAGGTGAGAAAGAAGAAATCATACCTTGACATCTGTATTGAGAAGGGAT